>RCNB010000042.1_pt1 | contig 88839 bp, 74 predicted proteins | sample 2041321 | NCBI WGS metagenome assembly RCNB01 (sample SAMN09708232, study PRJNA481090) | Marine sediment metagenome, whole genome shotgun sequencing project. | reverse complement strand
TTATTTTCTTTCCCGATAGCGATCGGAATATGATTACCGTTGATATTAATTTACCTCAAGGAACTAAGATAGAGCGCACTACTGAAGTGGTCTTAGATATTGAAAATTATATAACCGACTCACTTAAGGTAACATCCGATAGGGCAAACGGAATCTCTGATTGGTCTTCCTATATAGGTGAAGGGCCAGCGTCGTATGATCAGGGTTATTCGCCAGATGAAGCCAATTCTAGTTATGCCCATATGTTGGTAAACATTTCAGATGCCATATACAATGCTGAAATGATCAAAAAACTCGATGCATTTTGCTTTAATACTTTTCCAAATGCAGATATAAAAGTGGGTGCCTTAGGATCTGGTGGCGGGGGTACTCCTATTGAAATTCAAGTGTCGGGAGATAGCCCCGATGTCCTCGCGAGTATATCAGAAAAGATTAAAATTAGGCTCTCAGAAGTTGTAGGTACGAAGAACGTAAAGGATGATTGGGGTCCTAAGAGTAAGAAATTCGTAATTGCTATTGATCAAAACAGGGCGCAGCTAGCAGGTGTTAACAGTCAGGATATTGCCACTTCTTTACAAACCGTACTTGATGGTTTTCAAACAGGAGAATATCGAGAAGACGATAAGTCCATTCCTATTAAAATGCGAAGTGATGCCAGCCAGCAACAGTCACTGGAGTCTTTAGAGACCTTAAATATCTATGCCCAGAGTTCTGGTAAAAGTGTGCCTTTGTTGCAAGTAGCTAGTATTGTACCGCAATGGCAGTATTCAAAAATCAGACGATTAGACCTCTATAGAACCATTAATGTTTCTAGTGAATTACGGGAAGATGGTAATGCCTCTTTTGTTACCGCAGAAATAACCCCTTGGTTAGAAGAGGAAATCAAAAGCTGGCCTTCAGGCTATAGTTATCAATTTGCCGGAGATGCAAAAGATACGGCTGAGAATATGGGCGCAGTATTTAAATATTTACCATTATCTGGATTTATTATTGTGCTATTATTAATCATACAATTCAATTCTTTTCGAAAAATGGCCTTAGTGACCCTAACGATTCCACTTGGTATTATTGGTGTGGTGATTGGACTGCTGGTGTTTCAAGAGCCTTTTGGTTTTATGCCTTTTCTAGGGGTCATTTCGTTGGCCGGTATTGTAATCAACAATGCCATTGTACTGATAGATCGTATTGAAGTGGAAGAGAAAGTCTTAAAACGACCCATCAATGACGCCATAATTTCGGCCTGTCTCCAACGTTTTAGACCTATTATATTGGCCACTTTTACCACCGTTTTAGGACTTATACCCTTATACCTGAGTGGGGGCGAAATGTGGGAAGGTATGGCAATCAGTATCATGGTGGGCTTGCTGTTTGGCACGGTTATTACGCTTTTGTTTATTCCTTCTTTTTATAGTATCCTTTACAAGATTAATTATAAGAACTATACATTTAATGAAAAACTTCTTGAAGAATGACCCTCTTCCAAAAGTTATATGAGCATAGGTTCATTTTTTTTGATGTAAGTCTTGTAACGATTTTATTTGGGTCAATAGTTATTCCCCTTGTGCTCTTCGAGTCTATTTTTGCTCCACTATTTGTTAGTATCAACATTTTAACTGGTATTTTGTTAATATCAAAAAAGAAAGAAATTCAAAAGATTTTTATCGTCTTATTGATTGGTACTATTCTGACGTATGTGTTCTCTCCTATTTATAAAAGTGGGGCGGGTTATTTTGCTTATGTCCGCTTCTCCATTTTGTTCTTGTTTTATTGTTTAGTGACTTGGGAAATCATTTCCCAGGTATGGAAGAGTAAGCACGTTAACCAAACGGTTATCCTTGGCTTAATAGGAGGTTATATATCCCTAGGGCTGATTGGGTTTTTTATGTGCAACGCTATTGAGATGATAACACCTGGTTCTTTCCATGGGATTGTGGAACGCACAGTAAATCCTGGTGAGAACAGACAGGGTCTCCTTTATTTCAGTTTTGTCACTTTACTGTCCATAGGATACGGAGATATAGCACCTGTGGGTAAAATAGCACGAAATGCGGCTGTTTTTATTGGACTTATAGGTCAGTTTTATACGGTGATACTTACCGCCATTGTTGTCGGTAAATTTATTAATCAACTGAATACCTCTAGTGATACTGATTCTTAAATGATGGATTAGGCTTATTGTAACTTGGGCTATTTATACGGTTTACTGGCATAATCAATGCTATCTTTAAACTAACCGCGTCTTTAGTAGTTGATTGGTTATTTTAGACTAGGAGTAGGCTTTAACTTACTAAAAATCATTTTACCAAGATTAACCAAAAGTAAAACAATAAAGCCAATGGCAAGACCCACTATAAACTCCCCAATAATTGCGGGTATGCCATGAATTAAATCGTGTAAAAACGTAATATTATGAACAAAAATTCCTCCTGCCACCATAAGAAGCGCAATGGTACCGATAACGGCTAGGCTTTTAACCACTTTTGGTAGGGCATATACCAATAATCGGCCTATTTTATCGGATATACTGTTATTCTGTTCGTTGATATTAATAAGTCTTACTCCAAAATCATCCATTCTAACGATTATAGCCACAATACCGTATACGCCTACAGTAGCAATTAAGGCAATTAGGGAAACCACAAAAATTTGAGTGGTCAATGTTTCGTTTACCACGGTACCCAAAGCAATAATAACAATTTCAACAGAAAGAATGAAATCGGTCCGAATAGCAGATTTTATCTTATCCTTTTCAAGACTTAGTATTTCATCTTTAGAAATAGCAGTAACATAAACATCATTCTTTTCGTGTTTGTGCGGCACAAAAAATTCATAAATTTTTTCTGCACCCTCATAGGCAAGGTATAGTCCCCCTGCCACTAAAACAATAATGACGGCCACAGGTAACAAGGCACTCAGCAAAAAAGCAATCGGAAGGATAATGAGTTTATTCAGAAAGGAACCTTTTGTTATCGCCCAGAGAACAGGAATTTCACGTGAAGAAACAAACCCGGAAGCTTTTTCTGCATTTACAGCAAGATCATCGCCCAAAATACCCGCTGTTTTTTTGGCTGCAACCTTAGTCATAACCGCAACATCATCCATTAAGGCCGCTATATCATCTAAAAGTGCAAAAAAACCTGATGCCATTTTATTGTTTTATTAGTTCCGTTTATATGCTCAACTACGTCTGAACCCAATACTTCTGTAGCTAAAAAATGGGGGCAATCGACTTAAAATGTTTTAAAAAAAGACACAATTTTCTAAATCACTTTTACAAATTTAACGTATAAATTTCATTTTAAAACATAGGTCCTAAGCGAACAAATGATTACCTCATAGTTAAGTACTGTGTAAATTTATAAACAAAACAACCTACGACAACGTTAACCCTTTCCTAGATGATAAGGTATGAATCTTAACTAATGAATATGAATCGTTTTCGTTCATTCCAATGAACTCTTTAGATACCTGACTCTAATTTAGTTACGTCATTCAATTATGTTCTAACACACGTTATACATACAAAAGTTTTATTGGTCATCTTTCAAAGAAAAGTTCTTGAGCATTACAAATGATATGAAATAGTTCTGAAACTAACATTCGTCATATTTTGAAACAAAATTAAACCCCTAAATTTGCACCCGATAAACAATCTCGATGAGCAAAGCTATTTATATTGCCACTACAGAACCAAATAGTGGAAAATCTATCATATCACTTGGACTTATGCAATTACTTTTGGGAAAGGCGGCTAAAGTTGCCTATTTCAAGCCTATAATAGATGATTTTAAGCCGGGTGAAATTGATAACCACATCAATACTATTTCCAAATACTTTAATTTGGATATTCCTTTTAAAGACGCTTATGCATTTACCAGAAGTCAGTTAATTCGTATGAAGAACGATGACCAGGATGATGAAATCATTAGCAAGATAATTGAAAAATATAAGGCTATTGAAGAGCAATCGGATTTTGTATTAGTAGAAGGTACCAATTTTACCGGTGAAGGTGCGATTATTGAGTTTGACATCAATATTATCATTGCAAAAAATTTGGGCATCCCAGCTATTATTCTAGCAAGCGGAGCTGGAAAAACAAAGGAAGGATTGTTGGGTAATTTGCAAATTGCCTATGATTCCTTTGATGATAAGGGCGTACAAGTCTTAGCTGCAATTGCCAACAAGGTGCAATCAGAAAATATAGCACTTATAGAAGAAGGACTTAAAAAACAACTTCCGTTAAAAGTATTGGTAGCCGCTATTCCGTTGAATCCAATTTTAGCCAATCCTTCGGTAAAGGAAATATGCGAAACCTTAAACGGCAACATCCTATTTGGACATAATTATATTAATAATCGTGTAGATGGTTTTAGCGTAGGTGCCATGCAGTTGCGGAATTATTTAACGCATTTAAAAGAAAACGGACTGGTAATAACCCCTGGGGATAGAGCGGATATAATATTAGGGGCGCTTCAAGCGAACATATCAGCCAACTATCCTTCAATTTCAGGTATCGTTCTTACCGGTGGAATAACTCCCGAAGAATCAATTCAAAAACTAATCAAGGGGCTATCCGAGGTGGTACCTATAATTTCGGTTGAAGGCGGAACATTTGGAATGGCCAATAGCATTGGATCCATAAAATCACAGATGTATGCAGAAAATACGGAAAAAATAAAAACAGCTATAAGTGATTTTGAAACCTATGTTCCCACGGAAGTTTTGGCAGAGCGCCTAATTACTTTTAAGGCGAACGGGATTACACCACGAATGTTTCAGTACAATTTACTGAAACGAGCAAAAAATCATAAAAAGCATATAGTTCTTCCAGAGGGAACGGATGAACGTATTTTGAAGGCAGCCAAACAACTAACGGATGTCAACGCCGTGGACCTTACATTACTAGGGAATAGGACACAAATTTTAGATACCCTCTCTAAATTAGATTTTACCTTAAATCTTGATAAAATTCAAATCATAGACCCGGTCGCATCTGCAAATTTTGAAGACTATTACACTACCCTATTTGAACTTCGAAAACATAAAAACGTTGACCTCACCATGGCACGTGATCTTATGACCGATGTTTCCTATTTTGGAACCATGATGGTCCATAAAGGACATGCTGACGGTATGGTTTCCGGGGCTATACATACGACACAGCATACCATACTCCCGGCGTTACAATTCATTAAGACGAGACCTGAGGTATCCTTGGTATCGTCCGTCTTTTTTATGTGTCTGCCCGATAGGGTTACCGTTTTTGGGGATTGCGCCATTAATCCAAATCCTACAGCAGAACAATTAGCAGAAATAGCCATTTCCTCCGCAGATACTAGTGCAGCATTTGGTATAGAGCCACGGATAGCCATGCTTTCCTATTCTTCCGGGGCTTCCGGTATTGGAGAAGATGTAGATCGTGTGCGCAAAGCTACGGAGTTGGTAAAACAAAAACGGCCAGAACTGAAAGTAGAAGGCCCCATACAATACGATGCTGCGGTAGATTTAAAAGTGGGAATGAGTAAACTACCGAATTCGCAAGTGGCAGGGAAGGCTACCGTGTTTATTTTTCCTGACCTAAACACCGGGAACAACACTTACAAAGCCGTACAGCGTGAGACGGGCGCATTGGCGATAGGCCCTATGTTACAAGGACTAAACAAACCTGTGAACGATTTGAGCCGTGGCTGTACTGTTGATGATATTTTTAATACTGTAGTGATTACTGCCATACAAGCGGAAGGCTTGTAAACAATAAATTAATGACGAAGCTAATTATTTTAACTATTCCAGTGCTTAGTCTTATGATTTCTTCAGTATTGTTTTGGTTATCACAAGACTCCGTACTGAAATTTCTAAAACGGCAGGGTTTAACGTATAGAGAAGATATCAATTTGAGTGGTTTATTTTCCAATGAAAAACCGAAAAACAATCACTCGAACTGACATTGATACAAAGCATTGCTTTTTTAGGCGGAATGACAGAAAAAATTTAACTAATTACCCAATAATCCAACCAATATGAACATCCTAACCATCAATGCCGGAAGCTCTTCCATTAAATTCCAATTGATTCAAATGCCGTTGGAAAAAGTCATCTGCTCCGGGATGGTAGAACGTATAGGTTCGGATGAAGCGGTTCTAAAATATAAATCAGACACGGTTAATCTTGAAGAAGTCAGCGCTATTTTAACACACAAAATAGGACTAAAAAAAATAGCAAATTTATTGCTTGACCCGGAAAAAGGAGTCATAAAAAATAGGGAAGAAATTTATACAGTAGGACATCGAGTGGTTCATGGTGGGGATTCCTTGGCTGCCACCATCTTAGTAACCAAAGCGGTTAAAAAGGAAATTCTAGAATACGCCACCTTAGCACCCTTACATAATCCACACAATTTAGAGGGAATTACTATAACAGAACAGCTTTTCCCAGAGGCAAAACAAGTGGCGGTCTTTGATACGGCTTTTCATCAGACCATGCCAATAAAGGCGCGAAAGTATGCCATTCCCAATGAATTATATGAGGTTTATGGTATACAGGCCTATGGGTTCCATGGGATAAGTCACAAGTATGTCTCTGAAAAGGCGATAGCGTATCTCCATAAAAAGGAATCCAAGTTAATTTCCATACATCTTGGAAACGGCTGCAGTATGACCGCGGTGGTCAATGGTGAGAGTATAGACCATAGTTTGGGCTTTGCACCTGGAAACGGACTTATTATGGGTTCTCGAAGCGGTGATATAGACCATTCCATTATATTCCATTTAGTCAATACGCTTGGGTATTCCTTAGAGGCTATAAATACACTACTGACCAAGGAAAGTGGCATGTTGGGTCTTAGCGGTTTTAGCGACTTGCGAGATATTCAGGAAGAAGCAGAAAATGGGAATGCAGCATGCAGACTAGCCCTTGAAATGAATGCCTATCGGATACAAAAATATATCGGTGCCTATGCAGCTGCCATGAACGGACTAGATGCCATTATCTTTACTGCAGGAATAGGGGAAAATTCTGCTACCATTAGAAAACTGATCTGTACGGATATGGACTTTCTAGGAATTACCCTAAACACTGAAAAAAATGAGACTAAATCTTTAGCGCTTCGGGAGATAAATTCTGAAGCATCCAAGGTCAAGGTTTTAATTGTTCCTACGAATGAGGAATTGGAGATTGCGAAACAAGCTTTTGGGCTCTCTGAATAATAATTATTCAAAGCAAAAGTAAGTACCAAAATTTTTAGAGCGTTAATCATAGATGTTAAAAACTATTGGATAACCCAAATAAGAAGTATTTGAAATATAGCTTAGGAAAGGTGTACATAATTATTCAGTACTAGCTGAAATTTAAACTTTACTTGCTTTAAAGCTTAAACGAAATTAATCATAAACTTAAAATATATGAAAACCATCTTTAGTTCTTTAAAATCGATCCCCCTTGTACTACTAATGGGTTTAAGTATATTTATTCAAGGACAACAAACACAAACGGATAGCTATACACAATATGAGCTATTAGATCCTGAAAATCAATCATTTAGAATCATTTATGATGTCAGTGCTACAACTGCCAACTCCAAATACTATTGGAATACCTTAAGACGTGGCAGTGAACACATTGTGGATAAAGTTTGGGATTTATTTTCTGGAAAGGAACTCAAATGGCAAATCGTGGACAATAACATTGCTAAACAAAATGGACTAATAGCGGCATCGGATGATACTGATTATCTTCAAATCACTTTAGCTAGACCAATTCCTGAAGGAGGACAAACACGGATTAGAATTGATAAAACATATAAAGACACAGCAAGTTATTTTAAAGAAGGAGCATCCATTGTATTCTCACGTACCTTAGGTATTAAACGCAATAGCATTGTGTTACCTAAAGGTTATGAATTAACACATTGCAATTATCCTTCACAGGTAGATCTTACAGACGATGCGCGTATAAAAGTTAGTTTTTTAAATCGTAGTCCAGCTGCAGTCCCTTTAATTATAAAGGCAAGACCGCTAGCTAAGAACACCGTTATTAAAATTCCAGAAGAAGATATTTACAATCCAGGAATTGGAACCGCAAGAAACCAATCTAAAGCTAGACTGGGTTACAAGTTTAGTGAACGTGCTTTTCAAGATAGAGATATTGTTTATTTTTTACAACAACCTGAAACAGGTTCGTTTTTGTTATATCACGATTATACAGAAAATCGCACAGGAATGGATCGTTATCTTAATATTGTTAGGACGGGAAGCAAAGCCTCAAATCCTTCTGCAATTATACTAGATACTGGAGAACAGTTAAAAGTAGAATCATTTATTGGAGATGCAATTACAAAACGTGGCATCAGTATTAATTCTGAAATTAAACCAGAAACTGAAGTGGTTGCTATTTGGTTTGATCCGGTAAAAGAAGGTGAATCTAAACGCTTACGCATTACCGAAACCTACACAGATCCTAACCGTTATGTCGTGTATAAAGATCAATTAGTTTGGGATAGAAGTTTTGGACGTAACCGAAATACCGTCGTATTACCAGACGGTTGGTTATTAACCACTTCCTCTATTCCAGCGGTAATTAGTCAAAACGAAAATGGATTAACTACTTTACGTTTCGTAAATGATCGTCCAGATACTATTGATGTATTTATAAAAGCACAACGAAAAAAATAAAATTAAAACGTGCTTAACGCATACTTTAAAGAGCTAAATAATTGATTGACGTTGCGCAAAAAACTATACCTTGTTTAATGATGTGAATAAAACAAATAAACGTTTTAATAAACACTAAAATACCGATACATTAAATTTTTCCAAATCAAAATCAACCCAAAATAAGCAACAGCAATTCTCAGCTTAAAACAGAGTTGCGTTTTGATACATGCAATCTGATAGTCAAAACACAACTCCTCTTCAGTTCGTATTTAGACCTCATTATTGTACTTTTGCAACCTTGCTATGAATACATGATTAAATACGAAGAAAATATAGAGGTGAAAGGCGCACGCGTCCACAACCTAAAGAACATAGACGTTACTATTCCACGAGAAAAACTCGTGGTCATCACAGGCTTGTCTGGTAGTGGAAAGTCGTCTTTAGCTTTCGATACCATTTATGCCGAAGGACAACGCCGTTACATAGAAACTTTTTCTGCCTATGCACGGCAATTTTTAGGAGGCTTAGAACGTCCGGATGTGGACAAAATCGATGGATTGTCTCCAGTAATTGCGATTGAACAAAAGACCACAAGCAAATCGCCACGATCTACCGTTGGTACCATTACCGAGGTTTATGATTTTCTAAGACTTCTTTTTGCACGTGCAGGGGACGCACATAGCTACAATACCGGTGAAAAAATGGTAAGCTATAGCGATGAGCAGATAAAGAAGCTCATTATTGAGGCCTACCAAGGAAAAAAAATAAATGTCCTTGCTCCTATTATCAAATCCAGAAAAGGGCATTATCGGGAACTTTTTGAGCAGATTGCCAAACAGGGCTTTGTAAAAGTGCGGGTAGATGGCGAGATAAAGGATATTGTTAAGGGGATGAAAGTAGATCGCTACAAGACCCACGATATCGAAATCGTAATCGACCGCCTTAAAGTGATGGAAAACGAGGATTTGCACAAGCGTATTTCAGAGACCATTAATACGGCCATGTACAGTGGCGACAATGTGCTAATGATTTTAGAGGAAGGAACATCGGAACCTAGATATTTTAGTAGGGATTTAATGTGTCCTACTACCGGTATTTCTTACCCTGTTCCAGAACCTAACACCTTTTCCTTTAACTCACCAAAAGGCATGTGTCCCCATTGCAGTGGACTGGGACATGTGTACGAGGTAAACGAATTAAAAATATTTCCTAATAAGAAATTATCGATAACGGCAGGAGGTATAGCGCCTTTGGGTGAATACAAAAAATCTTGGGCTTTTAAACAAATAGAGACCATCGCAGAACGTTATAATTTTGAATTAACGGATGCGATTATAGACATTCCCCAAGAAGCCATAGCTGTTTTATTACATGGTGGCAACGAAAGCTTTGAAATAGACTCCAAAACCTTAGGTGTTAAGCGAACATATAAAATTGATTATGAAGGTATTTCCAACTTTATAAAAAATCAATTTGAGGAGGCAGAATCGACCTCTATTAAAAGGTGGGCTAAGGAATATATGGACAAGATTAGCTGTCCTACCTGCGAAGGTGCGCGCTTAAGAAAGGAGTCCCTCTATTTTAAAATAGATAAAAAAAACATTGCCCAATTGGCCAACTTGGATATTGCAGAACTGGCCGAATTTTTTGCCAATCTGGAACAAAAATTGAAAGGCAATCAGTTAAAAATCGCTGAAGAAATTATTAAGGAAATACGTACCAGAATTCGTTTTTTGTTGGATGTAGGCTTGGATTACCTTTCCTTGAATAGAAGTTCCAAGTCACTTTCGGGTGGTGAAGCGCAACGGATTCGATTAGCAACTCAAATAGGTTCACAATTGGTGGGCGTCCTTTATATCTTGGATGAGCCAAGTATTGGCCTACACCAAAGAGACAATGCACGTTTAATCAAATCTTTGGAAGCCTTACGGGATCTTGGAAATTCTGTTATTGTAGTAGAACATGACCGCGATATGATTGAGTGTGCGGACCACGTTATAGATATAGGTCCTAAGGCCGGAAAACATGGAGGACAGATTATTTCCCAAGGAACCCCAGAAGAACTTAAAAACGTAAATACCCTTACTGCAGATTACATTACAGGTGTAAAAGAAATAGCGACCCCTAAAACACGAAGAAAGGGGAACGGAAAGAAAATTGTATTATCAGGCTGTACGGGAAATAACTTAAAAAATATAAAGGTCGAATTCCCATTGGGTAAAATGATTGGCGTTACAGGAGTATCAGGAAGTGGTAAATCTACTTTGATTAATGAGACCCTCTACCCTATTATGAACGCCTATTATTTTAATGGCGTTAAAAAACCCATGCCGTATAAAAAAATTACCGGACTAGAGCATATAGACAAAGTCATTGATATTAACCAATCACCAATTGGAAGAACACCTCGCTCTAATCCTGCAACCTATACTGGGGTATTTAGCGAAATTCGTTCGTTATTCACCAAAACTCCAGAGGCAGCAATACGAGGTTACAAACCTGGCCGTTTTAGCTTTAATGTGAAAGGGGGCAGATGTGAAACATGCCAAGGAGGAGGTCTTAGGGTTATAGAAATGAACTTTCTGCCAGATGTGTACGTAGAATGCGAAACCTGTAACGGTAAACGTTTTAACAGGGAAACCTTGGAGATACGGTACAAAGGAAAGTCCATTGCCGATGTGTTGGACATGACTATTGATGAAGCAGTCTCATTTTTTGAACTGATTCCAAAAATACATCGTAAGTTAAAAACGATTCAGGATGTAGGTTTAGGCTATATTTCATTAGGACAGCAGTCTACAACCTTATCTGGAGGCGAAGCACAACGTATAAAACTGGCTAGTGAACTATCTAAAAGAGATACGGGCAATACATTTTATATCTTGGACGAGCCAACAACAGGACTACATTTTGAAGATATAAGGGTTTTGATGGACGTTTTAAACAAATTGGCAGACAAAGGAAACACTGTTTTGGTCATTGAACATAATTTGGATGTCATAAAACTGGCTGACTATGTTATTGACATTGGATACGAAGGTGGTCGTTCTGGAGGGGAATTGGTTGCCAAAGGAACACCTGAAGAAATCTGTAAGGACAAAAAAAGTTATACCGCAGAATTTTTGAGAAAAGAAATGAATATAAAGTAGTATCAAAAGAAAGCAAGCTACTTGCGTTTATAAGCATACTAGATAATTAAGTTATGAGATCAGAAAAACATCATAAAGGTTGGAACGAAATTAAGACTAACGACTCTTGGGCCCTTTTTAAAATCATGGGCGAGTTTGTAAATGGTTTTGAAAAGATGAGCAAGATAGGTCCTTGCATATCGGTATTTGGCTCCGCCCGAACTAAAGAAGAAGGCAAATACTATAAATTAGCAGTTGAAATTTCTAAAAGCATAGCGGAAGCAGGTTACGGTGTTATCACAGGTGGAGGTCCAGGAATCATGGAAGCAGGTAATAAAGGAGCGAGCTTGGCTGGAGGAACATCGGTAGGTCTAAATATTGATCTCCCTTTTGAACAACATGACAATCCGTATATAGATGCGGATAAAAGCTTAGATTTCGATTATTTTTTCGTGAGAAAGGTTATGTTCGTTAAATATTCTCAGGGGTTTGTAGTAATGCCAGGAGGCTTTGGCACCTTAGACGAACTTTTTGAAGCAATTACTTTAATACAAACCCATAAAATAGGAAAGTTCCCCATAATTCTCGTAGGTAGTGATTTCTGGACCGGTCTTTTAGATTGGATAAAGAAAATTATGTTAAAAGAAGGTACTATTAGCCCGGAAGATCTGGACCTAATCAAAATCGTAGATACTCCGGAAGAAGTAGTAGATATTATTGACGCCTTCTATAAAGGACATACCTTGAGCCCTAACTTCTAATGATTCCCTTGAAAAGGTATTTAAACAACACTACGGTTTTTTTTACATTCCTTTTTTTCTGGGGAAGCATGTTCTGTTTTGCCCAATACGAAACAAATTTAACGGTAAGCTTAAATGAATACACCAAAGAATTGGATATTCAGCAAGAGTTCACCTATTACAATGATTCCCGTTATAATCTAGGCATACTCTACTTTAATGATTGGGCTAATGCCTATTCCAATAAAAATACCGGACTTGCTAAACGATTTGAACAAGAATTCAAAAGAAGCCTGCATCTGGCTAAGGATAGTGAAAGAGGTTATACCACTATAGTAAGTGTTGTAGACAATGAATATAAGGGACTTGAATGGGAACGAGCAGATAGTGATGATATATTAAAAGTTAGGTTAAACCAACCTTTAAAACCTAAAAGCTCCACCAAAGTTTTTATTACCTACAAAGTAAAGTTGCCTTCGGATAAATTCACCTCCTATGGATATGACAACAAAGGTAATTATTACTTAAAGAATTGGTACCTTACTCCTGCCGTGTATGATGGTAAATGGAGACTGTATTCCAATAAGGATCTGGAGGATTTGTATACGAATATTACCAAGACAACTATTAGCTTTAAATTTCCGGATAGTCTCCACCTGACTTCAAACTTAAACAAGAGGGATGAAACGGTATTTCCTGGCGGACAATTTGCACAGCTAAAAGGAGAAAGGCAAAAAACTGGGGAATTAATTCTAAGGACCTCAAAAGACTTCACCACACACGTAACACCTCATTTAACGCTTGTTACAGATATTTCTGCCCCACGTTACAGTTCCGTAGGACAAAGCATTAGTATTAGCAAGATAGCTGACTTTATCTATAAAAATCTAGGAGAATATCCTCATGAAAAATTGCTTGTGAGTCAATTAGATTATGATAAAGATCCTTTGATCGGCTTAAACCAATTACCGTCTTTTGTTAGGCCTTACGAGCAGAAGTTCCAGTTTGAAATGAAGTTCTTGAAAACGGCCATAAATAGCATGCTTAAAGAAACCTTATTCTTGGACCCAAGAAAGGAACAGTGGTTAACTAGTGCTATAGCCAATTATTTAATGATTGCCTATGTAGAAGACTATTATCCAGATCAAAAACTATTGGGGAATTTGTCCCGTGTTTGGGGAATTCGCAGTTTTAATCTGGCTAAAATGGGATTTAACGATCAATATGCCTTTCTATATAACGTTACGGCCAGAAGCAATACGGATCAAGCACTAAACACCCCAAATGATTCCCTTATTAAATTCAACCAACGAATTGCGAATAAGTATAAAGCAGGTTTAGGTCTCGCTTATCTCGCAGATTATATTGGAACAGAAAGGGTAGATGAAAGCATAAAAACCTTTTTTAAATATTACCAATTAAATAAGGTGAGCGTACTAGACTTTGAATCTATTTTAAAAAGGTCTACGGATAAGGATATCAATTGGTTTTTTAAAGATTATGTGGCCACGGATAGAAGAATCGATTTCAAGATAAAAAGTGTAGAAAAACTTGGGGATTCCTTAAATGTGAGTATAAAAAATAAAGAGGGTACCAATGTCCCAATTTCTATGTTCGGCCTTAAAAACGATTCGGTAATTTCAAAATACTGGTTTACCGATATTAAAACAGTAGAAACATTTACTATTCCCAATAAGGAAGAAGATAAATTAGTTCTGAATTACGATCAAAAAATACCAGAGTTTAACCAAAGGGATAACTGGGAGTCACTTGGTGGGTTTTTGTCCAGTAATAAACCATTACACTTTACCTTTTTTAAGGATTCTGAAAACCCGAATTACACGCAGGTATTTTACGTTCCTGTATTAAATTTTAATATCTATGATGGCTGGGCACCGGGTATGCGACTTTATAATAAAACCTTGTTGGAGCGCCCTTTTGTCTATGATTTTGCACCTTCCTATTCTTTCAGGGAAAAAGCTTTTGTAGGCTATGGAAGATTTAACTATAGAAAATATTTGAACAAAACCGGACTTTTCGTCTCTAATTATAGCCTATCAGCCTCTACATCCCATTTCAATGTAAACTCCAGAGCTACCTCGGTAACACCTTCTTTAAGTTTTGGCTGGAGACCGGATGATCTTAGATCCGATAAGCGACAATTTTTAATATTTAGATATGTAAACATTCTGAGGGATTTTGATGAAAATGTTCAAGATTTAGACACCGACTCGGAAAATCCTGATTATAGCGTGTTTAATGCCCGGTATATAAATAGGCACAACGGTATCATTGATTACAATGCATGGTCTGTTGACTTTCAATTGGCAGGTAATTTTAGTAAAATAGCCTTTGAGTATGAGTATAGAAAACTCTTCGAAAACAATAAGCAGTTCAACCTCAGGTTTTATGCTGGAAAATTTATCAGCAACAACACCGATACTGGTTTCTTTAACTTTGCCTTGGATCGGCCAACGAATTATCTTTTCGACTACAATTATTTAGGACAATCGGAAGATTCCGGAATCTACAGCCAACAGCTCATTATTGCCGAAGGTGGATTTAAATCCTTTTTGGACGAACAGTACCGCTTTTCTGATAATTGGATAACTACGGTAAACGCGAGTTTTAACCTTTGGCGATGGATAGAAGTTTACGGAGATCTAGGTTTAGTGAAAAATAATGGATTCAATGAAAAATTCGTTTATGATTCAGGCATACGGCTAAATTTGGTTACGGATTATTTTGAACTATATTTTCCTGTGTATTCCAACAACGGTTGGGAAATATCACAACAAAACTATGGAGAAAAAATCCGTTTTATCATCACGGTAAGCCCTAAAACACTTACAGGCTTATTTACACGAAGATGGTTTTAGATTCCATATCCGCAATGAAAACACTTATTATTAAGTCATTACTGACGAATCTATAACAAATTACCGTCTATATTGGTAATAATTCAATAAATAATGGCATTATAGCATTGCAAAAATGCTTTAGTTTAGGTATTTTTGCAACATACTGTATAGCCTATGAAAGTCTCTTCCAAAACTAGTAACGACATTTCCTTTGAAGATTTCAAGGCTCAAATACTTCAGGATTACGAAATAGCTTTTCTTAGTAGGGCTTGTAGTCTTTTGGGAAGAAAGGAAGTACTTACCGGTAAGGCTAAATTCGGCATTTTTGGAGACGGAAAAGAACTGCCACAGTTAGCGATGGCTAGGGCATTCAATAATGGAGATTTCAGAAGTGGTTATTATCGCGACCAGACCTTTATGATGGCCTTAGGCCTCTTAAAACCAAAAGACTTTTTTCATGGGCTATACGCCACTACAGATATGGAAAAAGAACCCATGAGTGGTGGGCGACAGATGGGAGGTCACTTTTTAACCTATAGTTTAAACTCTGATGGAACTTGGAAAGATTTAACCAAGCAAAAAAATAGTAGTTCGGATATTTCTTGCACCGCGGGACAAATGCCCCGTTTACTTGGGTTAGCGCAAGCTTCAAAAGTATTTAGGCAGGAAAAAAATATGGATAGTGCAAAGTTCTCTGATGATGGAAACGAAGTAGCTTGGGGGACCATTGGTAATGCAAGCACCAGCGAAGGTATGTTCTGGGAAACTATTAATGCGGCAGGTGTATTACAAGTTCCTATGATTGTCAGCATCTGGGATGATGAATACGGAATTTCTGTGCCTGCAAAACATCATACTACAAAAGAGGATATTTCTAAAATACTGGCAGGTTTCCAAAGGGACGAAGAACACAACGGTTACGAACTTTTAAAAGTAAAAGGCTGGGATTATACGGCCTTGATGCATGCATATGAAAATGCATCGGATATCGCTCGTCAGGAACACGTTCCGGTAATTATACATGTAACCGAATTAACACAGCCTCAAGGACATTCAACCTCAGGTTCGCACGAACGTTACAAAGACGACAAACGTTTGGAATGGGAACGAGATAACGATTGTAACAAACGATTTAAGGAATGGATACTTGAATCCGGTATTTCTACCGCAACGGAATTGGAAGAACTGGAGAAACGAATAAAAAGAACGGTTAGGGAAGCAAAAAAAGAAGCGTGGAAAGAGTTTTTACAACAAAATATAAGTACTAAGAAAGAACTAGTTCAGTTATTAAATGCTGCTTCGGTTAAAAGTCCAAACAAGAACTTTTTAAATAAAATTAAAAATGACCTGATTGCAGTTGAAGAACCAATACTGAAAGATTTAGCGGTTGCTGCTAGAAAATCACTGAGATATCTATTGGGAGAATCTACTGAAGAACGAAAAAAATTGGTAGACTGGGTTGATCGTTTTATAACAGAAGTACAACCGGAGTTCAGTTCTCATTTATACAGTCCAAACGAAAATAGGGCTACGAATATCCCAACAGTCCCTCCAACTTACGAAAATAATGCCGAAAAAGTAGACGGACGAGTAATCCTAAGAGATAACTTTGATGAATTGTTTAAAAACAACCCAAACGCACTTATTTTTGGTGAGGATAGTGGAGCTATTGGTGATGTAAACCAAGGGTTGGAAGGTTTACAGGAAAAATATGGTAGTACGAGAATTGCGGATACTGGAATTCGAGAAACCACTATCATAGGTCAAGGAATTGGGATGGCGTTAAGGGGATTACGTCCTATTGCTGAAATTCAGTATCTAGATTATATTTTTTACGCCATGTCTTCGCTTACCGATGATTTGGCAACACTTTTATACCGTACAAAAGGGAAACAAAAAGCACCGTTGATTGTAAGAACACGAGGTCATAGGTTGGAAGGTATATGGCACTCCGGGTCTCAAATGGGTGGATTAATTCATTTACTTAGGGGAATGTATATCCTAGCTCCTAGAAACATGACCCAGGCTGCAGGCTTCTACAATACCCTTATGAAGAGCGATGAACCCGCATTAATTATAGAAAGTTTAAATGGATACCGCTTAAAAGAACCAAAGCCTACAAATTTAGGAGAATTTTGCACGCCTATAGGAAAGGTAGAAACCATTAAGGAAGGTACAGATATTACTTTGGTGTCCTATGGTTCCACACTTAGAATAGTGCAACAGGTAGCAAAGGAACTATTAGAAGTAGGAATAGACGTAGAAATTATAGACGCGCAAACGCTACTCCCTTTTGATATCGACCATGAGGTGGTAAAAAGTGTCAAAAAAACGAACCGTTTGTTGGTTATTGACGAGGATGTTCCGGGTGGATGTTCAGCATATATCCTGAACGAAATCGTAGAAAAACAAAAAGCTTATCGGTATCTAGATAGTGCACCGCAAACCTTAAGTGCAAAAGCACACAGGCCAGCATACGGTACGGATGGTGATTATTTCTCCAAACCCAATGCTGAAGATATTTTTGAAAAAGTGTATGGTATATTAAACGAAGTAAACCCTCAAGATTTTCCTGCTTTGCGATAAGATTATCTTTTTTCAAAGTAAGTAGAAGAAGGCCTCTAAAAAGTATATTTGGACATCTTTTCAATAAACGTGTTAGCCATAAATTTACAGAAAAATAACAAAAATCCATCTTGCCATACTATTTAATATATTGATTTTCATAGCTTTATGCGACCTATTTCATTTGAATTGTTTTGCCTAAATAGCTACATACATCCTTAATATTTGCTAGTAATTAATTGTTTGACCCATTATAATAATGGATTAGCTTTGTATCCAGTAGCAAAAAAATCAGGATAGGATGAATACAGTTCTAGAACAACACTATGGCCTTTTCAATTGCAATCTTATTGCGTTGGAGGGTTATGACAGTATCAATTTCAAGGTTAAATCGAAATCAGGCACGTTTGTTTTAAAAAAATACTCCTATTCAGAAGAAACCTTAGCCATAATACAAGCAGAAGATAATGTTGCCGAAAAGTTGGGAAAAATACCCCATTTAAGCTTTCCTAAGAGTATTGAGAATCTGGAAAAACTTCCTTTTACTAGTATTAACAGTTCCATTTATAGATTACTACCCTTTATTGAAGGGCAATTTTTAGCAGAGGTTCCTAAAGATGAAAAATTGCTTATTTCTTTTGGTACTGCCTTAGGAGCAATCGATAAAACAATCCTAAATCATTATGATGCAGTCTTAAAAGCCAAGGAAACAGTTTGGGACTTAAATTATTTTAAGGAAAACAAACTCTATTTAGATGATATTCCTGATGAAAAAGATAGAAATTTAGCACGTTACTTTTTCTTGCAGTTTGATGAATATGTGTATCCCATACAGCACATGCTTAGAAAAAGCATCATTCACAACGACGCCAACGATTGGAATGTACTTACGACGCACGGAGAGGTTACCGGTTTTATAGATTTTGGTGATATGTGTCACTCTTGGCTCATTAACGAGCTTGCCATAGGCCTAAGCTATATTATGATGCAGGAGGAACATCCCTTAGCAATTTGTGCACCAGTTTTATCAGCCTATAATACAGTACTCCCTTTACAAGAAAGAGAACTGGACGTACTCTACTATTTGATTGCTGCTCGCCTTTGTACAAGTGTATGTAACTCCGCACATACTAAAAAACAAAAGCCAGATTCCAACTATATTACTATTAGTGAAAAGCCCGCTTGGGATTTACTAAGAAAATGGTTGCGTATAAATCCCATCCAGGCCAAAGACTTTTTTAGAAAGTCATGTGGTTTTGCGGAAACACCTAAACTAACGTTGAAACAGCAGCTTGTCAGAAGAGATCAAAATATACCCACGACGCTGGCATTGAGCTATACAAAACCAATTCAGATGTCGCGCTCTGCATTTCAATTTATGTACGATACGGATGGAAATACCATTCTAGACGCTTATAATAACATTATGCAGGTTGGGCATTGCCATCCACAGGTAGTGGAAGCCGGACAACGCACCATGGCGAGATTAAATACCAATACACGCTATTTATACGAAGAATTACTTTCCTACTCGGAGAAACTATTATCAAAGTTTCCGGCGCCACTTAACAAAATATTTTTCGTAAACTCTGGTAGCGCCGCAAGTGACTTGGCTATAAGAATTACTAAGACTCATACCAAAAAAAATAAAATAATGGTACTAGAACATGGGTATCATGGGAATACTCAACACGGTATCGATATAAGTCACTACAAGTATAACCATAAAGGCGGCGAGGGGAAAGCGGATAATATTTTACAAACTCCTATGCCCAAAGTCTATGGTTCCGGTTTTGGCACCGAATCGGAGGCAAGTGCTTACTATACTGACATAACCAATAAACAGATTACAGAGAATTACGGAAATATTGCTGCATTCATCGCAGAACCTATTGTTGGGTGCGGCGGGCAAGTGCCATTGGCTCAAGGGTATTTAAACGAGGTGTATCCCAGAATAAGAGCACAAGGCGGACTTTGTATTAGTGATGAAGTACAGGTTGGTTTTGGGCGACTTGGGTCCCATTTTTGGGGCTATGAGATGTACGATGTAATACCGGATATGGTCATTCTAGGAAAACCAATGGGTAACGGCCATCCTATAGGAGCGGTTGTCACTACAACTGAAATAGCCAGAAGTTTTGATAATGGAATGGAATTCTTCAGCTCTTTTGGTGGCAACCCAGTTTCTTGCGCTATAGGGGAAGCCGTTTTAAATGTTATTGAAGGGGACCAATTACAAGCGCATGCATTGGAAGTAGGATTATATCTTAAAAATAGTTTAGCGCTTTTACAATCAAAATATCAAGAGATAGGCGATGTTAGGGGAAGTGGATTATTTTTGGGTGTGGAATTAATACATTTGGATGGAGCACCGAATACTACTTTGGCACAAAGAATTAAAAATAAGCTACGTGAAAAATTTATTTTAATAAGCACGGATGGTCCTTACAACAACGTTTTAAAAATAAAGCCTCCATTGTACTTTAATCTAGAAAACAGTATGGAACTCATAAATGAATTAAGATTAATTCTAGAAAAACAATAAAAAAATGATAAATTTAAGCTTGCTAATTTAACCTACATTATGAAAAACTCTCCTCTTAAAGATGCTGGCCTTGCCTTTTTTAGAATTTCCATATCCGTAATGATGCTTACTCACGGTATACCAAAGCTCCAAAAATTGCTTTCTGGTGATTTTGAATTCGGCGACCCTATTGGTATTGGTGCGGCACCTTCATTGTTTCTCACTATCATAGGAGAATTCCTTTGTCCTATATTGATAATTATAGGGTATAAAACTCGCTTGGCAAGTATTCCTGCGGCGATTACCATGTTGGTGGCAGTCTTTGTAGTACATGGCGCTCAACCTTTTGGTGAAAAAGAAATGGCAATGCTTTATTTAGTTGCGTTTGTAACAATGGCGCTACTAGGACCAGGTAAATTTAGTATCGACAGAAAGTAAACTCAAAAAATTTTCACCAATAACTCTTTCAGCAGATCAGCTTGGTTGATTTGGGTGGCCCCTACTCCTTTGCTTTTTAAGTCCATTTCCCGCAGATGAGAGATAACCTGACTTACTTTTTTCATGGGGAAATTACGGGCGGCTGTTTGAATCTCGTTTACAAAGTATGGATTGATACGTAAGGTAGAAGCAACATTTTTTGGCGTATGGTCTTTGAGCCCATGATATTGAAGTAACTGGATAAAAAACATATTGAGTAGGGTAATTGTTAGCACAAAAGGGTTATCCTTTGGATTTTGAGCAAAATAAGTGATTATTTTAGTTGCCTTTAGTATATCTCGCTCCCCTATAGCCTTCTTTAATTCAAAATTATTATAATCCTTACTGATACCAATATGTTCTTCTATGTGCGCAGGAGTTATTTCCGTACCTTCTGGTAGCATAAGTTTCAGTTTATTAAGTTCACTTACAATCCTACCAAGGTCCGTTCCCAAATGTTCAGCTAATAGCATAGATGATTTCTGCGGGATAGAGAATCCCAAGTTCTTTCCGGTCTTTTGTATCCAAGCAGGAATCTGGTAATCTCGTAATTGCTTACTTTCAAAAACTACACTATCTTTTTTAAGGGTTTTATAAAGTGGCTTCCGCTTGTCCAATTTTTTATACTTGTAACAGATAACCAAAACCGTTGTCATTTGCGGGTTCTTCACGTAGGAAACCAGACTCTCTATTGTCCTGTTCAGGTGTTGGGCTTCCTTTATGATTACCACTTGACGTTCTGCCATCATGGGGTAACGCTTGGCGTTCCCAACAATATCCTCTACAGTAACATCCTTTCCGTACAATACCATCTGATTGAAGCCTTTTTCCTCTTCAGTTAGTATGGTGTTCGCAATAAAATCTGAAATTTTGTCAATATAATAGGGCTCCTCCCCAAATAAAAAATAGATAGGTTTTAAGACGCCCTTACGGATATCGTTAACAATTTGTAATACTTCTTCCATTCAGAAAAAATGATCAATTTTGTAGGATGCAACCTTTACAGTTTCCTAGTTACAGTTTCCGACTCAAAAATAAACAAAATAAGCCCTTTATCTTTGACCTAGTGAGGAAAAAATTTGTTTCGCTTACACCTGAGGAATGGGTTAGACAGCATGTGCTTCATTATCTTGTACTAGACAAAAAATACCCGCTAAGTCATATCAATATAGAAAAGCAGATTATCCTAAATGGATTAAAAAAGCGGTATGATATTGTAGTGTTTAATAAGGACGGAAGCATTCATTTGTTAGTAGAATGTAAAGCTCCACAAATAGCGATTTCTCAAAAAACCTTTGATCAAATTGCCAGCTACAACTTTAAGTTGGATGCAAGTTTTTTGATGGTCACCAACGGATTAGCGCATTATTATTGTCAAATACTAAAAAATGAGGAAAAATATGAATTTTTAAGGGAGATTCCTGAATTTAGCCGTTAATTTGCCATCGTTTTGAAGATAGCCGTCGTCATACTAAATTGGAACGGAGAGGTGCTCCTAGAGCGCTTCTTGCCTTCTGTTATCCAATATTCTTCAAACGCTGAGCTGTATGTAGCAGACAACGCTTCTACGGATGGCTCCATTGCCTTTCTTAAGGAACACTATCCAAGTATCCATATAATCCAAAACAAAGTCAATGGAGGCTTTGCCGAAGGGTATAATGAAGCATTGAAACATGTAGACGCCGACATTTATTGTTTATTGAATTCGGACGTAGAAGTTACCGAGGGTTGGATCAACCCTATTGTAAATGCCTTCGAAACCTTACCTGGCGCAGCTATTATCCAACCTAAAATTCTAGATCTTTTAAAAAAGGATCATTTTGAATATGCCGGTGCCGCCGGCGGGTTTATAGACCAACTGGGATATCCTTTTTGTAGAGGAAGAATTTTTCAAAGCTTAGAAAAAGATATCGGGCAATATGATGATACGAAAGAAATTTTTTGGGCAACCGGTGCCTGTATGTTCGTAAAAAAATCAATTTTTGAATCGTTAGGTGGATTTGATACAGATTATTTTGCGCACCAAGAGGAAGTTGACTTTTGTTGGCGGGCAAAAAACCAGGGGCATAAGGCATACTATATTAGTAGTTGTACGGTATATCATTTAGGAGGTTCTACCCTTAGTAATATGAATCCCAAAAAGACGTATCTTAATTTCAGAAACTCCCTTTTCTCTATCACTAAAAATCTACCTAGAAGAAAGGCCTTTATTATTATCTTTATTCGCCTATTATTGGATGGCATTGCAGCTACCCGTTTTGTATTTCAATTCCGCTTTAAACATTGTTTTGCTGTACTAAGGGCGCATTTAAGTTTTTACCGACAGTTACCGAAAATGCTTAAAAAGCGGGAAAAAGCTAAATTTATATTAAAATACTACGCTACAACGTCCATAGTATGGTCCTATTTCGTACATCATGTAAGGAATTTTAACATTTTAGTAAAAGATTAACTAGTCTTGCGAATTAACATATTCCAAATTACATAAATTTGATAGCCCTTAGGGTTAAAAACAAGTAAATAACTAACAATTAATATAGTCTACAATTATGAAAAAAATCATTTTAGGATGTCTTGGTGTAACGCTTTTATTATCTTCTTGTGTATCGCAGAAGAAATTTACAGACCTTGAGTCGAAACAAAAGGAAACTCAGGATTTATTGAATTCCGCAACAGTAAAATTAAACGGTTGTTTAGAGGATAAGGCTACGGCATCTTCTAGACTACAAACCTTAGAAGATCAAAATGCGTTCTTAAAATCGAACAATCAAGAATTGATCAACAACATGGGTAACTTGACTACTTTAACCACTAAAGGGGCAGAAAACTTAGAAAAATCCTTAGAAAGCCTTCAGGAAAAAGACTTGACTATACGCAAATTAAACGATGCTATAACTCGTAGAGATTCTGTAAACCTTTCATTGGTACAGAGTTTAAAAGGTGTGTTAGGTAACTTGGATGACGAGGATATCGAAATTAGTGTAGAAAAAGGTGTTGTATTTGTTTCTATTTCCGACAAGCTTTTATTCAGCAGCGGAAGTTATAACATAACCAAAAGAGCAAAAGAAGTTCTTGGAAAAGTAGCTAAAGTGGTGAACAACAAACCAGATTTCGAGTTTATGGTAGAGGGACATACCGATGACGTTCCTTACAGAAAAAATGGAGTTTTATTGGATAACTGGGATTTGAGCGTAAAACGTGCTACCGCAGTTGTAAGAATATTGCAAAACGACTTTAATGTTGATCCTAAACGTATGACAGCTGCTGGTAGAGCAGAATACGTGCCAATTTCTTCTACTGAAAAGGCTAGGAACAGAAGAACACGTATCGTGGTTCTTCCAAAAATTGATCAGTTCTATAGTATGATTGAAGAAGGAATGAAAGATCCAGCGATTGGAGGAAAATAATTTCTTGAAAGTATAATTTTAAAAGCGGCTCCCAACAGAGCCGCTTTTTTTATAGCTACTATTGAAATAGATTTCTGATTTTATTCCCAACGGAATGAGGCGCAAAAATTGATAAATCATAACTATACTATCAGTACAAGCCTGTTTTTCAGTAAGCAAAACATGACAGAGATTCCCTAGTAGGCTTCTGCTAAATTTCGAAATGTTTAAATAATATCTAAACTACCTTTTCCTTCTCTGATTACTTCCGGATAACCCGTAGACAAATCGATTATTGTAGATCCCACATTATCACCGTAGCCACCGTCTATTACCACATCAACTAGATTGTCCCATTTCTCATAAATGAGTTCAGGATCCGTAGTATATTCCAAAACATCATCATCATCGCGTATAGAAGTAGATACAATTGGGTTTCCTAAAGCTTCTACCAAAGCCTTCGCTATACTATTATCCGGCACTCTAATACCAACAGTTTTTTTCTTCTTAAAATCTTTAGGTAGATTATTATTACCCGGAAGAATAAAGGTATATGGACCTGGTAAAGCTCTTTTTAATATTTTAAAGGTAGCAGTGTCTATATGCCTAACATAGTCGGATAAGTTACTGAGGTCTGCACAGATAAAAGACCAATTAGCCTTGGCCAGTTTTATTCCCTTAATGCGAGCAATTTTCTCTAAAGCCTTGGTATTGGTAATATCGCACCCCAAACCATACACAGTATCTGTAGGGTAAATGATGAGACCTCCTTTTCGCAATACCTGCACTACCCTACTGATTTCCTTAGGGTTTGGATTTTCCTTATATATTTTAATAAATTCCGCCAAGTTTTATATTTTTCTAATACAAGATAGTGAAAACAAATGTTTGAGTTCGTCTCTTAAAATAAAAAGGATTTTTCTAAATTATTACCGAAAAGATATATCTTAATTACGTCCCTTCTTAACATAACTGATATGGGAGAAACCTAAGAACAAACCTTATTCGCTTAAGTAACCACTTCTAACTTCGCGAAGCGCAGAAGCAATTTCTTTACATCACCTTTATCAAATTTAATTTCTGCCTTTCGGTCATTGCCTACGCCTTCAATTTTTAATACTTGGCCCCTACCAAACCGACTATGATTAATAATAGAACCTTCTTCTAGATTAGGATCTATTTGGTTGGTATTACCTACTGGTTGTGCTAATTCTGGCTTAATTTTTCGTAGTTTTTTAAGTTGATTTGTATTTGGCTGACCAATACTGGGAGGTGTACCTCTAACTGGCTTATTTTGCCGTAAGGTACTTTTGTCTACCTCACCAAAAATATCGGTATCAATAAGAGATTTATAACGGTATCCTCCATCTACAGGTGTTAGATTCTCTACATACTGCTCATCTATCTCCTCTAAAAACCGACTAGGTTCAGCATCTATCAATTTACCCCAACGGTACCTATTTTGAGTATAGGTTAAATAGGCTTGTTTTTCGGCACGGGTAAGCGCCACATAAAACAGGCGTCGCTCTTCTTCCAATTCGCTGCGAGTATTCATACTCATCCCTGAAGGAAAAAGATCTTCCTCCATACCCACGATATACACATATGGAAACTCAAGCCCTTTGGCTAAATGTATGGTCATAAGCGCAACACGGTCATCATCCCCAGTGTCATTATCCAAATCCGTTGCCAAAGCCACATCTTCCATAAATTCGCTTATGCTGCCTGTAGCATCTACAACTTCCACCTGACCTTCCACAAAATCCTTGATGCCGTTCAATAACTCCTCAATGTTTTGCATTTTGGCAATACCTTCCGGCGTACCATCCTTTTTAAACTCAAGCAACATCCCTGTCTTCTTGGCAACATGCTCGGAGAGTTCAAAGGCAGTTGCAGCTTCGTTCATAACCTGAAAACTTTTAATCATGGTTACGAAATCCTCTAGCTTTCTTTTGGTTCCACTATTTATTTTAAGGTCTATTTTGGAAATATTCTCCATAACCTCAAAAATCGAACGACCATAATGATTGGCCGCTACCACTAATTTATCTACAGTCGTCTGCCCAATTCCCCTTGCTGGGAAATTAATAATCCGTTTTAAAGCTTCTTCATCCTTAGGATTAATAATCAATCGCAAATAGGATAGTACATCCTTAATCTCCTTACGTTGGTAAAAAGAGAGTCCCCCGTAAATACGGTATGGAATATCTCTTTTTCGTAATCCGTCTTCAATGGCCCTAGACTGGGAATTGGTTCGGTACAAAACAGCGAATTCCCCATTATTCATTTGTAGGTTCATCTTATTATCCCAAATGGATTGTGCCACATACCTGCCTTCCTCCGCATCGGTAACGCTACGGTGTATTTTTATAGTAGCGCCTTCATCGTTAGCTGTCCAAACTACTTTTTCCAGTTGGTTTTTGTTCTTTGCTATGATAGAGTTAGCAGCGTTAACAATATTTTTAGTAGAACGGTAATTCTGTTCCAAACGGTACATACCTACATTCTCATAATCGCGCTGAAAATTGAGGATATTACTAATATTAGCTCCTCTAAAGGAATAAATACTCTGGGCATCGTCGCCTACCACACAAATATTCTGAAAACGATCTGCTAACGCTTTTACAATGAGGTATTGTGAGTGATTGGTATCTTGGTACTCATCTACCAAAATATAACGAAAACGGTCTTGGTACTTCATCAGTACATCTGGGTACCTGTTTAAAAGCTCATTAGTCCGAAGCAGTAAATCATCAAAATCCATTGCCCCTGCTTTAAAACAACGGTCTACATAATTTTGATATATATCCCCGACCCTAGGCCTTTTTGCCATAGCATCTGCTTCCATAAGTTCGGGGTTATTAAAATAGGCCTTGACCGTAATCAAGCTGTTCTTAAAAGAAGATATCCTATTCTGTATCTGTTTGTATTTATAGATATCCTTATCCAGGCCCATTTCCTTGATGATAGAACTTATCAATCTTTGGGAATCCTGGGTGTCATAGATTGTAAAATTACTAGGGAAGCCGAGTTTATCTCCATCATACCTTAGCAATTTAGCAAACACGGAATGGAAAGTTCCCATCCACAAGTTTTTAGCCTCGGAAGGTCCCACCATTTCCGAAATACGTTTTTTCATTTCACGAGCAGCCTTATTCGTAAAAGTCAGCGCCAAAATATTAAAGGCATCTACACCCTGTTCCATTAAATAGGCTATCCTATACGTAAGCACCCTTGTCTTTCCAGAACCCGCTCCGGCAATGACCATGAGGGGTCCGTCTTTGTGCAATACGGGAGCCCGTTGTGCCTCATTTAATACATCTAAAAAAGTACTCAATTTAATCTTTGTTTTAGAGTGTGAATTTAGCCATTATATAGGGATACTAGAAAGGATGTTTTTTAGAATTATAAACAATAAGTGGTAATTCCTTTCAATTTGAATATATTTAACGTTCGATTAGAAACAAGATGAATAAAATGACTAAGATTAATTACTTTTTATGGCTGTTAGGAATCATTTTTTCCTTAGGTCTGTCTGCTCAAGATAAAGAAAGTGGTCCAATTATCTCTGATTACGGAAAGGTTTGGAAGATAAATAATCCCGACTTTAAGACCGATATTACAAAAACGTACAAAGCGGTATTCGATATCATGAACTCTCCAGATGATACGTCACAAACGAATGCGAGTATAGAAACTGCCGCTCGGTTTTTGAACATGCACGCACAGAGCGGTGTTCCATTGAAACAGTTAAAAGTTGCCCTAGTAGTTCATAACAAAGCTTCTAAAGATGTGGCTAATTCTAATGCCTACAAGGCAAAATACGGGGTACCTAATCCCAATGAGGAATTATTAAAACAATTAATAGCCGCTGGAGCTGATATTATTTTCTGCGGACAGTCTTCGGTTTCAAGGGGATTTGCAAAAAAAGATTTGGTAGAAGGAGTTGAAATTTCACTTTCTGCCATGACGGCTTTGATACAGTTACAGGACGACAACTACAGATTGATTAAATTTTAAACCAATACTATGAAGAATCTAGGATTTTTGATGCTACTTGTTTTTGGGATTTCCGCTTACGCGCAAGGACCTAAACTAGAAAAAGATTACAATGCCATTGAAGAAAAAGTGATTGAGTGGCGTAGAGAAATACACCAAAATCCTGAATTGGGAAATCGTGAATTTAAAACGGCAGAGAAAATTGCAAAGCACTTAGAATCCTTAGGTATTGAGGTACAAACGGGTGTAGCGCATACAGGTGTTGTTGGCCTATTAAAAGGTAATAAGCCAGGAAAAGTAGTTGCACTACGTGCAGATATAGATGCCTTACCGGTTACGGAACGTAACGACCTACCTTTCAAATCTACTGTTACTTCCACTTTTGGAGGTGATGAAGTTGGCGTTATGCATGCCTGCGGACACGATACCCATACTGCAATTTTGATGGGTGTAGCAGAAGTGATGTCTAAAAACAAGGATAAAATTAAAGGAACGGTGAAATTTATCTTTCAACCTGCTGAAGAAGGACCACCACCGGGCGAAGAAGGTGGTGCGTTACTTATGGTTAAGGAAGGGGTAATGGAAAACCCTAAAGTAGATGCCATTTTTGGCCTACATATTAATTCACAAACACCTGTAGGGACTATTCGGTATAAGTCTGGAGGTACTATGGCTGCGGCACAAATTTTCACTATCAAAATAAAAGGAAAGCAAAGTCATGGTTCCCAACCTTGGTCTGGTGTAGATCCAATCTTGATTAGTGCAAAAATCATAGATGGCTTACAGACCATAATTAGTAGGGAAACAGAATTAACCAAGGAAGCAGCCGTCATAACGGTAGGAAAAATAAGAAGTGGTGTTCGTTTTAATATTATCCCGGAAGATGCTGAAATGATTGGCACTATTAGAACCTTGGACTACGATATGAAGGACAAACTCAACAAACGGATGGTAGAAATGGTTAGTACTATCGCCAAAGCGTATGGCGGAGAAGCCACCTGCGTAATTGAAGATGCCACGGATATAACATATAACAACCCAGAGCTTGTGGAGCAAATGTTACCCACAATGAAACGAGTTGCTGGTGAAGGAAATGTGAATACCCAAAAAGCGATAACAGGTGCAGAAGATTTTTCCTATTTTCAACGGGAAGCACCAGGATTTTTCTTCTTTTTAGGAGGAATGACACCCGGTACAACAGAATCTTTTCCGCACCATACGCCAGACTTTAAAATAGATGATAGCAATCTACTATTAGGTGTACGCACGCTAACAGAAATGAGTATCGATTATTTGAATAGTAAACAAACACCGCTTTTAGATACTAAGCCGAAGGGGTAATCAAATAAAAAATTAAAACAAAAAATCTATAATTAACTATACTATACATGAGGAGAATTTTATTGCTTTGTACGGCAGTACTACTAGGTTGTTTGACCCTACAAGGTCAGAAAAAAAGTGAACTGATATCACAAAATCAGGAATTAAAATTTCAATTAGATTCTGTAAAGCGTACTGTTTCCGATGCAAAACAGGGCGAAAAAATTGGGATGTTGAAAGCGAGCGAATTACAAAAGCAGGTAACGGAACTGCAAGCAGCCAATTCCACCTTATTAAAAAATCTAAATAGTTTCGCAGCCCTTTCCAGCCAAAACTCGGAAAACATCAACAAGACCTTGGCCACTTTAGCGCGAAAAGAGGAACAACTAAAAAGTATCATTGGCGGTTTTTCCAGTGCAGATTCCACTGCATTGGTAGTTTTAACAAACGCCAAACAAACCTTAGGAGAAAATGCGAAGGTGCAGGTAAATGAGGGTGTTGTTATTATTTCAGAAAAACTTGACTTTTTCTTTACTGACGGTCTCGGCACAACCTTATTGGAGCCATCAAAAACATGGCTAGAAAAAGTAGCAAAGATTATCAATGCCAATCCGAAGGCAGCCGTTACGATTTTTGGATTAAATATCACGGGAGAATTGAATATAGCTTTAAACCAAGCCACTGCAGTTTCTAGTGAACTCGTAGCCACCCACTCGGTAAATGGAAGCCGCATAAACATACGGGCGCAGGATGGCGGTTTTAAGGAATCGATACAGATACGTATACACCCAGATTATAACGCTTTTTATGCACAGGCAAAAGAAGATATGAAAAATCAATAAACTTGTATTTCATCGATGAGCCTATATAATAATTGAAGAAATTGGTCGTTCTAGTGTCTGATATAAACTACGAACCACGTTAAAAGCTTACAGATGACCACAGATCAAATTTTTCAACTATTTGCCTATACATTCCCTTCCATTGTTACCGGAGTCATAGCATTTTATTTTTTTAGATTACATACCAATAATGAAGAAGGCCGTAGACGTTTTCTTTTGCATAAAGATTCTCAAAAGGATGCCTTACCAGTAAGAATGCAAGCTTACGAGCGCATGGCGCTCTTTTTGGAACGCATCGCTATTCCTAGCCTAGTCGTTCGTGTTGGACCAACATCAAGTAATAAATCCGATTATGAAAATCTGCTCATTAAAAATATAGAGACCGAATTTGAACATAATCTTTCCCAGCAAATCTATATGTCAGATGAATGTTGGAACATTATTAAAGCAGCTAAAAGTGCTACAATTCAAATGATTCGTAGAGCTGCCATGAGCGAAACGGATAGTGCCGATAAATTACGTGAGGATATTCTGACCGAAACCATGGAAAAAGCATCGCCTTCTGCTACCGCCCTATCCTATGTTAAAAAGGAAATAGGAGAACTTTGGTAGAGACGACCCCCTGACACCAATTTATTCATTCTCATTTGGTGCAATAGGATTAGTTTCTTCGTTTTTGTTTTTAGCGTAGAGGTAACCACGTTTCCACCACAAGGTCATTTTAGCCTTATCAAAAATTAAGGAATTTGTGGTTAAAACAGTAGGGGTGTAATATAGATTAATGATGGCATCTTTCTGATTAGCTACCAGTTTACCAATTCTTATATTTTGATTTTCTATACGATCTAAAATAAAACTCAACATGGTAGTTAGCAATTCGAATGGATTTCTTGAAGGCATTCGATTCATATAATTCACCTCGGTATGCAATACCACAACATCTACTTCAGTGGCACCTCGGCGTATAGCTTCTTCTATAGGAACAATACTTCCTAAACCTCCATCTGCGTATTCGCAGCCGTTTACACGGGCTAAACTCATAAAAGGCACATAGTTGGAGGATATCCAAATCCAATCACAAAATTCATCGTACGTGCATTCATTAATCGACTTATATTCTACTTGGTTTAGGGACAAATTGGATACCGTAACTACCACATCCGTAGCTCCATTTTTAAGCTCATTAAATTCGGCTAGCGTAACGTTCTTTTTAATCATTTTTCGGAGGTTTTCACTTTCTCCAAACGTTTGCTTACCGGCAATAAAGTTCTTAAGCACATTCCAATGATTGATGGAAATCTCATCAATACCATACTTTTTTTTGATAACAAAAGGGCAATTATTAAAAATGGTGTCTTGATTCACATTGGAATAGATTTCCTTAATTTTGTCCAACTTTCCAAGCGCCAAATGAGAAATGAGCAGACTACCTGTAGAAGTGCCAACAAAAAGGTCGTATTTCTTGCCTGATTTTTGAATAAGGAACTCAGCAACCCCCCCCGCAAATGCCCCTTTACTCCCTCCACCTGAAATGACTAACGCTCTCATTTTAATTACATTTTGGTTTTAAGATAACGCAAATCATCCGTATTTAGTTCCTTGATAAGGACTTGTAATTGTGCCTTACTGTTTTCATCTTTTAGTAGCTCGTCTAACAACCGTCTTGAGGAATTACGAAATTGCCACGAATGATGGTTTGTAGCCTTGATTAGTTGTGTCAAAACTTCCGTGTTCATCGCACCAATCTGCCTTGTATATTGAAAAGCCATCTGACGAATTTCCGGATGGTATTCAGATTTTGTATAACCTGCAAGTTCGTTTAAAAAATTAAGTTTCTCGGCGATTCGATATTCAGGTGTTACCAAAGCCAAGGTCAGCCACAATAAACGTACGTTTTTATTAGGAAGGCCAATCACATTTTTTGTTTGTTCCAAATACGTACTTCTATCTTCTGGAAAACTTGTCCATAGATTATAAAGCATCATTTCTTGCGTGATGTAACTTTTATCTAACAATAAGGGTTCTGCCAGCTCTTGTAATTCTTGTGGAATAGGACCTATCGTCTTGGCTAGGGTCTGCCGAAGCTCTAGTTCGGGTAGGGTAAGAAGCTGAAAAAGGTCAGTTTTAGTTATTTTATCTTCTGAATCGAGAATCAGTTGTTTTTTTACCTCCATAATAACAGTGGTATCTCGAAACTGACTAAAACCTGCCATATCTTTAACCTTGTGATACATACGCAGCGAAGCACTTTTTTTAAGTAGATGCGTTTTAGCCTCCTCCCATAAGAATAGATCGTTTGTTAACCACTTATTGAAATAATCCGTCAAATCCTGACCACTGGCACGCTCTAGCTCTTTTATAAAATTGAAAACCGTAGCGTTTTTATATTTATAGAAAGTGAGGTACTTTTTAATCCCTTTTCTAAAGGGCTCTTCACCTATCAATTCCCTAAGTGCTGCCAAGGCCCATGCTCCTTTTTCATAAAAGGTAAGGCTACTTGATTTGGGGTTTAATAAACTTTCACCTTCCCCTTTTTCGGAGCGTTCTTTTAGCTGCTGTGCAGTGCCATACAATTGCCAGTAGAAATGGTCGTCTCCAAATAGTTCCTTTTCTGCCAAATAGGCATAGTAGGTAGCAAAACCTTCATGTAACCAGTGATCTTCCCCACTTTGTTCGGTGACTAGATTTCCAAACCATTGATGTGCTAGTTCATGAGCATTAACGTTCACATAGTTTTTGTCTACAAAGGCAGTTGAATCTATTATAAAACCATCCGAAAAAATAGTAGCTCCTGTATTTTCCATTCCTGCATATAGAAAATCGTGCACGGGAACCTGCTTGTAATTTTGCCATGGATAGGGAATACCAATTTCAGTTTCTAGAAAGTTAAAAATTTCCTTAGTGTATCTGTAGGTAGGCTCAACTTTTAAACTATCCTTAGGATAATAATAATTTTCAATAGTAACGCCACTTTTGGAAACCAGTTGTTGTTTGTTATAGTTACCCATGGCAAAGGCTAAAAGGTAACTACTCATGGGGTGTTGCATATCAAATTGCCACTTGGCCGAACTATCATCTTCGCTATATTTTACCAATTTTCCATTGGCAATGACTGTGAATCCATTGGGCGCCTTAATATTCAAATCGAACTCCACTTTTTCTTCCATGGCATCAAAACTAGGCAGCCAATGACTAGTATATTTCCCTTGACCTTGGGTCCAAATTTGTTCGTTACCCGTTACATTGTCATTATATCCTACGAAATAGACAGTCTGTTTGGGTACCGCAGTATATTCCAATTGCAGCTCGTGGGCAGTTTGTTTTATGAATGTTTGTTTTATGCCAATGGTTTTCCCGTCATTGGAGTATGGAACCTCAATGTTATCCAACAAAACCTTTACAAATACCATATTATGTGCATCTAAAAAGATGGAATCGACATCGGCAAGCACGTTAAATTCATAAGTCACATCGCCTTTAATTTGTTTCTGTAGGGGTATAGGTTCTACCAAAATACTGGCACGGACAAAATCTACTTTATCCTGATGTTGGGCGTTTAGCAGAAATCCGAACATACTAAAAACAAAGAAACCATATGTTTTCATGCCATAAAGATATTGGAAATGACATGAAATTGAGAGCTAATTCTAACTTTAAGAAATATCCTTAGCAGACAAAAATTTTACTGTGTCGCTAAAAGGAATATTAGTGTCTCATACGTGGACTCCTTTGACATATTTCATTTTCTAAAAATCAAACTTCACTCAATGTTTCCACCGTCATTAGAAGCTAGTTAATTACAACACTTCAATTCGTATGTTCTAGTTCACAGTAATCTAAAAAGTTTCAAAATTGAAACATACGAAATTGTTCATAAACCAGTTTACATACTAACAACCAACCACAGTCAATTGACCTTCATATTAATGAAAGAAACCTTCTTTTTTTGTGTTTTCTTTCTGTTTTACCAAAGCTCAGCGCAACAAAATAATATAACTACGGCACAGGACGGTTTTCTCGCAATTGCCACAGATGCGAGATCCGCTGGACAAGGCGATATAGGTGTAGCCACCTCCGCTGATGTATTTTCGCAATTATGGAACCCCGCCAAGTATGTTTTTTCATCTAAAAAATTTGAAATAGGGGTTACCCAAATATTTGCGGGCAAGCAAGAAATAAACGAATTTTCACAGATCTCACTTAACTTTTATAACAAACTGGATAATCGCAGTGCCTACGCAGTAAGCGTGCGTCATTATGCCAACTCCCTTAATGAGTTTGTTGCATTTGGAACGGTTTTACGTACCCATGAAGTGGACATAGGCGGCTCTTATGCAATGAAGCTAAGTACCAAATTTGCCATGTCAGTTGGTGGTCGTTTCATTTCGCTAAAAGGCAAAGCACCTTTATTAGATGGTTTTAACAACGACTCAACATCCAGTATATATGGTATTGATATTTCAGGATATTATTACGGAAACGAAGCAGCCTATAAAGCCTTTAATGGAAGATGGCGGGCAGGCTTTAATTTTTCCAATTTGCGGGGCAAGTCAGTTAATGACAACAAAAATATTGAGATTTATGCACCTTCCATGTTGAAATTAGGACTAGGATTTGACCTTATTTTTGATCAGGACAAGCAGCTTGGTATTACCACAGAATATAAAACACTCCTTGACTCCTATATCAAAAACGAAAGAGGAGAACCATTACAATTTGGTGTGGAAGGTTCGGTAATGGCCTTAGGTATGGAATTTGGATTTAAAGAAAAATTACTACTTAGAACAGGCTATTCCTTAGGTATCAATAGGACAACGAACACCTTTGCTTCCCTAGGTATGGGATTTAAAGGTAGGTTTGCTAATTTAGACCTGTCCATTTTATTAGGACTATCCGATGTAGAGAATTCTGTAAGACAAAAATTACGTTTATCCCTTGGTCTTAATTTGGATGAAGTTTTTAAAAATTAAAAATTGACTTCTCTTTACTCAGGGTTTTCTATGGATTTTTGAACGTTTACTAAATACAGCCAAACATTCCTTATTTTTTAAATAGTCGTCCCACAAAGACGCCATAGGCTTGCATGTCTATCGCTTTAAAACTAATTTAGTAGCATGAATCCCAATTTGCTTCAAACTCCTATTGCCTATCTCAAAGGTGTTGGCCCCAATAGGGCGGATAGCCTGCAGTCTGAACTGGGAATTCATGTGTATCAAGACCTGTTGAACCTATTTCCACATCGGTATATAGATAAGACGCAGTACTACAAAATAGGGCAACTTCAAAAAAGTAGTGCCGATGTACAGGTTATTGGCAAACTTGTACATATCAAAAGCGTTGAACAGAAAAAAGGAACACGATTGGTAGCTCGTTTCCAAGATGAAACTGGAGAAATGGAGCTGGTTTGGTTCCGGGGTCAAAAATGGTTACGAGAAAATTTAAAGCTTAATACGCCTTATGTTATTTTTGGAAAGTGTAGTAGATTCAATAACATCTTTTCCATGCCCCATCCAGAAATGGAATTGCTCTCCGAGCATAAAAAGGGGCTAAAAGTACACATGCAGCCTGTGTACCCATCTACGGAAAAACTTAGTAATAAAGGGGTAACCAATAGGGTCATCAGTAAATTAATGCAACAAATTTTCATAGAGACCAAAGGCAAATTTCCCGAAACATTATCGGACAACTTGTTACATGAACTCAAACTAATTCAGAAAAGCGAGGCCCTGTTTAATATCCATTTTCCTAAAAGTCAGGAATTATTAGCAAAAGCACAGTTTCGCCTAAAGTTTGAAGAACTATTCTACTTGCAAATGCAGCTCATTGCCAAGAATATGCTGCACAAGCAAAAAATAAAGGGATTTCCTTTTGATCAAGTAGGTGAACTTTTTAAGGACTTCTACGCGAACAAACTCCCTTTTGAACTCACCAATGCGCAAAAAAGGGTCATCAAGGAAATACGTTCAGATCTAGGCAGTAATGCCCAAATGAACCGTTTATTGCAGGGCGATGTGGGTTCTGGCAAAACCATTGTTGCAGTTATGACCATGCTTTTAGCTATAGATAACGGCTTCCAAGCTTGTTTAATGGCGCCGACTGAAATCCTTGCCAATCAACATTACCAAGGTATTTCGGAACTACTAAAGGGCACTAGCATTACCTGCGCTTTACTAACAGGATCCGTTAAAAAATCGGCAAGAAAACCTATTCACGAGCAACTAGAAACCGGGGAGTTAAAGATTTTAATAGGAACTCATGCCCTTTTGGAGGACAAGGTGAAATTCAAAAATTTAGGTCTGGCAATTATAGATGAGCAGCATCGGTTTGGCGTGGCACAACGATCAAAACTATGGCATAAAAACGAATATCCTCCTCATATTCTGGTAATGACCGCTACTCCGATTCCGCGAACCTTGGCGATGAGTTTGTATGGCGATTTAGATATTTCCGTAATCGATGAACTTCCTCCAGGGAGAAAACCTATAAAAACAGTGCACCGTTTTGATTCTAACCGACTAAAAGTATTTCGATTTATTAAGGACGAGATTAAAAAGGGGCGACAGATTTATGTGGTCTATCCTTTAATCCAAGAATCGGAAGTATTGGATTATAAAGATTTAATGGATGGTTATGAAAGTATAGTTAGGGATTTTCCACAACCAGAATTTCAGATATCCATTGTGCATGGCCAAATGAAACCAGCCGACAAAGATTTTGAAATGGCGCGTTTTGTAAAGGGGCAAACCCAAATTATGGTGGCTACTACAGTGATTGAAGTTGGTGTGAATGTTCCTAATGCTTCGGTCATGGTCATAGAAAGTGCAGAACGATTTGGACTATCACAATTGCACCAGCTAAGGGGACGTGTGGGCCGTGGGGCAGATCAGAGCTTCTGCGTTTTAATGACTAGTCATAAACTGTCTGCAGAATCCAAGACCCGACTGGAAACTATGGTACGTACCAATGACGGTTTTGAAATTGCAGAAGTAGACCTTAAACTTCGTGGACCAGGAGATATTATGGGTACGCAACAAAGTGGTATTTTAAATCTAAAAATTGCCGATATCGTAAAGGATAATGATATTTTAAAAACAGCACGTTATTATGCACTACAACTCTTAAAAGATGACTCCTCTTTGGAAAAACCGGATAATCTTGTGATTAGGCATAGCTACGCCCAATTGGTGAAATACAAGAATATTTGGAATTATATTAGTTAAAGGATAGTGCTAACATTTTTCGTTGAGCATCGTAATTTCTAAACGGGTCAATTTCCAAAAAACTCCTTATTTTGCTAGTTTTGTTTTCTTAGATTAGAAAGATTATGAGTACAGCAAAAACCTTATTTGACAAGGTGTGGGATTCACACGTAGTCCATCAAATTAAAAATGGACCGGATGTCCTGTTCATAGACAGACACATGGTACACGAAGTAACTAGTCCAGTTGCTTTTTTGGGATTAAAAAATCGTGGAATTCGCGTACTGCACCCCGAAAAAACTTTTGCAACTGCCGATCACAATACCCCAACCATTAACCAACACCTACCTGTAAAGGATCCATTATCAGCCAACCAACTAAAAATGTTGGAAGAAAATGCCAATGAATATGGTATTTCGTATTGGGGCCTCGGGCATGAAAAGAACGGTATTGTTCATGTTGTTGGACCAGAATACGGAATTACAGTTCCTGGCGCTACTATTGTATGTGGCGATTCTCATACGTCTACACATGGCGCTTTCGGTGCTATCGCTTTTGGTATAGGAACATCTGAGGTAGAAATGGTACTTGCCACACAATGTATTATGCAGCCAAAACCAAAACGGATGCGTATCAATGTAACGGGAGAACTGCAATTTGGCGTAACCTCCAAAGATGTTGCATTATTTATCATTTCCCAGCTCACAACTTCTGGTGCTACTGGTTATTTTGTAGAATATGCAGGAGATGTGTTTAAGAATATGACTATGGAAGGTCGTATGACAGTATGTAATTTGAGCATAGAAATGGGTGCTCGCGGTGGAATGATTGCGCCCGATGAAAAAACCTTTCATTATGTAAAAGGACGTGAGTTTACGCCAAAAGGAGATGCTTGGGATAAAGCCATGGACTACTGGCAGACCTTACATACTGATTCCGATGCCATTTTTGACAAGGAATTGACATTTGATGGTTCTTTGATTGAGCCAATGATTACCTACGGCACCAATCCCGGTATGGGTATGGGAATATCTAAAGATATCCCTAGTTCAGATATGGTTCAAGGTGGCACTTCTACGTATAAGAAATCATTACAATATATGAAGTTTAATGAAGGGGATTCCATGATCGGAAAACCTATAGACTTTGTGTTCCTTGGCAGCTGTACCAATGGTAGAATAGAAGATTTTAGAGCCTTTGCTTCTATAGTAAAAGGCAGAAAGAAAGCAGATAATGTTACGGCATGGTTGGTTCCAGGTTCACACAAGGTGGAAGCCGCGATAAAAGAGGAAGGTATTTTGGACATCATTATGGAAGCAGGTTTTGAATTACGTGAACCTGGATGTTCGGCTTGTTTAGCGATGAACGATGACAAAGTGCCTCCGGGAAAACTAGCCGTGAGTACCTCCAATCGAAATTTTGAAGGCAGACAAGGACCGGGTTCTAGAACACTTTTAGCGAGTCCGCTTGTGGCCGCCGCAGCCGCCATAACTGGTAAAGTCACAGATCCAAGGGAATTAATGCAAGAAGCAGTTGCCGGTTGATGTTTGTCTTTCCGACGACGTAATCTATTGAAACCCTGCAATAAAATAATTTAGAAAGAGACCCGTTTCCACGGTAAAGACATTAAAACATATAGTAATGGCATACGATAAATTCAATTCACTGACCTCGACAGCAGTTCCCCTTCCAATAGAAAATGTGGATACTGATCAAATTATACCCGCACGATTCTTAAAGGCTACCGAAAGAGAAGGTTTTGGTGACAATTTATTTAGAGATTGGCGCTACAATCAAGATAATAGTCCAAAAGAAGACTTTGTTTTGAACAAGCCAAAGTACAAAGGCAAAATACTCGTAGGTGGTAAAAACTTTGGTTCTGGCTCATCTCGTGAGCATGCGGCTTGGGCCGTTTATGACTATGGGTTTCGATGTGTGGTATCCAGCTTTTTTGCTGATATTTTTCGAGGTAACTGTCTGAACATTGGTGTACTCCCCGTTCAGGTAAGTGCTGAATTTCTTCAGAAAATGTTCGATATAATCGAAAAGAATCCTAGTGCAGAAATTGAAGTAGACCTTAGCGAACAAAAAATTACAATGCTAACGACGGGTGAAAGTGAATCCTTCGATATCAATGATTATAAAAAGAATAATATAACAAATGGCTTTGATGATATAGACTATCTATTGAACATCAAGGAAAATATTCAGGAGTTCGCTAAGACCAGACCTATTTAAATTCTCGGTCTCTCTGAATACAGTCAAAGGGCTTTGAATTTAGATGTTCTTAACATCTCCATTCCGATTGATATCCCATTTGGGATTAAAATCAACAACGAATACGGAAACTATCGAAACATCGGGACCGCATAAAATGAAGAAAAGACATTTGGAAATTATGGATACCACTCTTAGGGATGGTGAGCAGACCTCCGGGGTATCCTTTTCCGCATCCGAGAAGCTTACACTAGCGAAACTACTGTTAGAAGAGTTGCAGGTGGACCGCATAGAAGTAGCTTCGGCACGGGTTTCCGAAGGGGAATTACAAGCAGTGCAGCAGATTACTGAATGGGCTGCTAGTCAAAATCTTCTAGATAAAATTGAAGTGCTAACCTTTGTAGATGGCGGTATTTCATTAAAATGGATGGAAAAGGCTGGTGCAAAATCCCAAAACTTGTTGACCAAAGGTTCTCTTAACCACCTACAGCATCAACTAAAAAAAACACCAGAGGAACATTTTTCAGAAATAGCCATTGTATTTGAGGAAGCAGAAAAAATGGGTATCATAAATAACGTATATCTGGAAGATTGGAGCAATGGCATGCGTAATTCAAAAAAGTACGTATTTCAATTTTTAGATTTTCTATCTACCCAACCGGTAAAACGCATTCTGTTACCCGATACCCTGGGTATTCTAACACATACAGAAACCTACGATTTCATTGCTCAAATTAAAGCACGTTATCCAAATCATCATTTCGATTTTCACGGCCATAACGACTATGACCTTGGTGTTGCCAACGTTATGGAAGCAGTTAAAGCAGGCTGTCATGGACTGCATCTAACCGTAAACGGTATGGGAGAAAGAGCCGGTAATGCCCCTATGGCTAGTGCCGTTGCCGTCATAAAAGATTTTTTACCCGAGGTAGCAATTAGTGTGAACGAATCATCGCTTTATAAAGTAAGTAAATTGGTGTCAGCCTTTTCAGGTCTGACCATTCCGGCGAACAAACCTATTGTGGGAGATAATGTATTTACCCAAACAGCAGGAATTCATGCCGATGGGGACAGTAAAAAGAATTTATATTTTAGCGATTTAATGCCAGAACGTTTTGGTAGAAAACGCAAGTATGCTTTAGGAAAAATGTCTGGAAAGGCCAATATCCAAAAGAATTTGCAAGAATTGGGACTTACATTAAATAATGACGAACTCAAAAAAGTAACCCAACGCATTATAGAACTTGGGGATAAAAAGGAACGGGTTACCAAGGATGACCTGCCTTTTATAATTTCCGATGTATTAGATTCTGATGCACATTGTCAAAAGGTATTTGTAAGGTCCTATGTACTAACTCATGCTAAGGGGTTAATGCCCTCCACTACCCTTTCTATGGAAATTGATGGAAAATTTTTTGAAGCCAACGCCCAAGGAGACGGTCAGTACGATGCGTTTATGAATGCTTTAAAAAAAGTTTATGTATCCAAAGATTTGGACTTACCAAAATTAGTAGATTACGCTGTTCGTATCCCTCCAGGAAGTACTTCCGATGCCCTTTGCGAAACCGTGATTACATGGGAGCACAAAGGAAAGGAGTTTACTTCAAGAGGATTGGATAGCGACCAGACCGTATCAGCCATCAAAGCGACTGAGAAAATGTTGAATATGATTTAAAGCGCATTGCGTTTAGCTTTTCACTATACGCCCAGCACAAAAAATAAGAAATATTAACGAATATAAAAGCGATTAGCCTCTAGCTTTTCGAAAAGTGAAAATATTATGAAACTAAACATAGCGGTATTAGCCGGAGACGGAATTGGCCCGGAAGTAATAGACCAAGCCCTAAAAGTATGTGATGTCATCGCAACTAAATATAATCATGATATTACTTGGCAGCCTGCATTAACCGGTGCAGCCGCTATAGATGCCGTAGGTGAGCCTTATCCTGATGAGACCCATGATATTTGTGCGAATGCGGATGCCGTATTATTTGGAGCCATTGGGCATCCCCGTTTTGACAATGATCCCTCGGCAAAAGTACGCCCAGAACAAGGTTTGTTGAAAATGAGACAAAAATTGGGCCTTTTTGCCAATGTACGCCCTACGTTTACTTTTCCCTCATTAATCGATAAATCTCCCTTAAAAAGAGATCGTATTGAAGGAACTGACCTAATTATTCTCCGTGAATTGACAGGTGGCGTATATTTTGGTGAACGCGGACGAAAAGACGATGGAAATACCGCTTTTGATACGATGACCTACCAACGTTTTGAAATTGAACGTTTGGCTAAAAAAGGTTTTGAAATGGCTTTAAAACGTTCAAAAAAATTATGTTGTGTGGACAAGGCCAACGTACTGGAATCCTCTAGATTATGGAGAGAAACCGTGCAGGCGATGGAAAAGGACTATCCAGAAGTTGAAGTTACGTACGAATTTATAGATGCCGTAGCCATGCGATTGATCCAATGGCCTAAAGGGTATGATGTTATCATTACAGCAAATCTTTTTGGAGATATTTTGACCGATGAAGCTTCCGTAATTTCAGGATCAATGGGCTTGATGCCCTCTTCTTCGGTTGGGAGCAAAGTATCTTTGTACGAACCTATTCACGGTTCTTACCCACAAGCTGCGGGTAAAGATATAGCGAACCCACTGGCAACAGTTCTATCCGCTGCTATGCTATTTGAAGATATGAATTTGACCGAAGAAGCACAGGCCATCCGTGATGTAGTTAATGCATCATTGGCTGAAAACATTGTAACAGAAGATCTGGCCGATGGTGGAAAAGCTTACAAAACCAGTGAAGTTGGAGATTGGCTAGCGAATCATATTTAAGCTTATTTTCCAATGGAGCGCCCAGCTATTCTGAGCGCTCCATTTGTTTTAAAACGGTAGGTAAAAAGTCTTTTTGCGATAAATGAATCTGGCCCAAACAGATACGCTTCGTTTTACCTCCTCATGTTAACGTTTTGTACTTTCAATCTATACTTTTGTACCTCATAAAATAGTGGAATCACCAGGCCTGGATTTTTCAAGACTAGGGAATCCCAATGAAAATAAAATTTTAGAAAGCTTCAACGATTCGTTAAGGGACAAATGAACGAATACTAATTGGTTGTTTTCTTGGTAGATGTACAAGAAAAATTCGATGTTTAGAAAGAGGACTATACTAGTATAGTCCTTACAGTTGGGGGATATGTCCGGCAACCAATTCATAGAAATAAATCAAAATAGCCCAAAATCTCTAATTATGATCTGTACCTAAACACGAAAAATGCTAAGTAACAATACCTAGTATTAAAACGGTAAATTTCTCTACGATATAAGTAAGGATGAAAATCTTGAGCGATGTTATCGAAAGCTTACCAATCCCCCTTGCAATCAAACCATAGTGCTTTAAAATCTTCTGACTAATCTGTAAGAAGGCTTGAATAAGACAAGGTGTTTTCAAATTTGCTATAGTTCTTAGGCGGTATGTCTAGTAACTTTTTTAACCAACTTCCCTACGGTTAAGCCTTGCCCCACAATAGAAAAAACCACAACGACATAGGTAATTACCAAAAAAAGGTCACGGTGCATTTCTTGGGTCAGTCCCAATGCCAAGGCAATGGAGATACCACCACGTAATCCACCCCAAGTCATGACCAGATTAGTTTTAGGAACAAAGTCGAGTTTTTTCTCAAAGAATTTAATGGGTAACAAGAGCGATAAATAACGACAGGCTAACACTACAGGAATAGCAACGATACCTGCAATCACATAATTGAGTTCAAATGAAATAACTAGCATTTCCATTCCTATCAATACAAACAATAAGGTATTCAGTAGAATATCCAGCAACTCCCAAAATTTATCTACATAAGTTTCAGTCGTTTCTGACATGGCGGAGTGCCGTAAAGTATCGTTGCCTACAACCAAACCAGCCGTTACCATAGCCAAAGGTGCAGAAAGATGAAATTTTTGCGCTACCACGGTGCCCATCATTACAGCCGCCAAGGTGATAATAACTTCTATATCGTAATCATCTATAGAGCGCATTAATCGGTAGGTAATCCAACCAATTAAAAGACCCAAAAGAATACCACCTATTACCTCCACGCCAAAGAGTTCTATAATAGCCAGCGGATCAATCTCTCCCGTACTTGAAGAAGCTAATTGAAAAATAGTTAAAAAAACGACTACGCCTACTCCATCGTTAAATAAAGATTCTCCTACAATCTTGGTTTCCAAATTTTTAGGGGCTCCCGCCTGTTTTAAAATTCCAAGCACGGCGATGGGGTCTGTCGGTGAAATTAAAGAACCAAAAAGCAAGCAATAAATAAAATTCACTTCTAGCCCAAACAATTGCAAGATGTAAAACATAAAGGTTCCTACTAAAAAGGTAGAAACCAGAACACCTAAGGTAGAAAAAACAAATATAGGCCAACGTTGAACTTTTAATTGTTCAAAATTGGTGTGTAAAGCACCTGCAAACAGCAAAAAACTAAGCATTACATCCAGAAGCACAGTCCTAAAGTCGATTTGACTTATAATATACTTTTCGGCATTCAGTAAGGTATCATCAAAATAACTAATAGCGAATACTACCAAGGTAAACAAAATGGTAATAAGCATGAGCCCAATGGTATTGGGGAGTTTTAAAAACCTAACGTTGATATATCCAAATATGGCGGATATAAAAACAAGTACTGCTGCAATAACAAAGTAATCCATAGTTCTAATTTAATTCAAATTCTAGTTTTGACCCCCTGTATTTACTCTAGACCTCTTAACTGAGCTAGACGAAACATAAGTAGTCTTCAGAGGCTCTTGAGACACCTTAAATCATTTGTAAAAACTCGTTCTCAGTAATGATGGGAACGTCCAAATTTTCTGCTTTTGTTCGCTTACTTGGTCCCATTTTATCCCCAGCCACTAAATAACTGGTCTTGGAGGAGATAGAAGAACCTACTTTGCCGCCATTGTCTTCAATCATTTTTTTGAGTTCATCACGGCTTACCGATACAAACACTCCAGAAACCACCACTGTTTTCCCTTTCAAGATTTCGGTCTGGTTCTCTAATTTTTCAGCTGATAATTCAAATTGAATACCGCTTTCTTTTAGCCGTTCAATGGCATCCAAGTTCTTTTCATTCTTGAAGAAATTGACCACACTTTCCGCAATACGCTCGCCTATTTCATCTACTGTTACCAACTCTTCTTGTGTCGCAATCGCTAGTGAATCAATATTTTTATAGGCCTTTGCTAATTTTTTAGCAACGGTTTCTCCAACAAAACGAATGCCAAGGGCAAACATAACACGTTCAAAAGGAATTACTACAGATTCTGCCACACCTTTTACTAAATTATCGGCAGATTTCTCCGCCATGCGTTCCAAGGGCAATAGTTGTTCTTTGGTAAGACTATATAAATCTGCATAATCGGTTATCAACCCTTCTTTAAATAGTAATTCCACAGTTTCTCCGCCCAGACCTTCAATATCCATAGCCTTTCTAGAAATAAAATGTTGAATACGCCCTGTAATCTGAGGTGGACAACCGTACTCATTGGGGCAATAATGTTTGGCATCACCTTCCGAACGTTCCAAAAGCGTGTGACATTCCGGACATGTTTGAATATAGGTTGTTCGCTTAGAATCTACCGGTCTTTTGGCTAAATCAACCGCTATAATCTTGGGTATAATTTCTCCTCCTTTTTCTACAAAAACGGTATCACCCTCTCGGATATCTAGTTTAGCGATTTGGTCGGCATTGTGCAAAGAAGCCCTTTTCACAGTGGTTCCTGCAAGCAAAACAGGTGTCAAATTAGCTACGGGCGTAATGGCTCCTGTACGCCCAACCTGATAAGTAATTTCATTTAAGACGGTAAAAACCTGTTCCGCTTTAAACTTATAGGCCATGGCCCAACGGGGTGCTTTTGCTGTATAGCCTAATTCGTCCTGGTATTGTAAACTATTCACCTTTACCACTACGCCGTCCGTTTCATAAGGCAAATCGTGGCGGTACACATCCCAATGCTCCGCAAAGGCCATGACCTCGTCTGTATTCTGGCATAACTTAGCAACGACAGGTACCTTAAAGCCCCATTGGCGCGCTTTTTCTAACATTTCATATTGGGATGAAATACCAGTGTCTGTGCCTACAATGCTATATAACAAACATTCTAAAGGACGTTGAGCCACAAGTGAACTATCCTGGAGTTTTAAACTGCCAGATGCGGTATTCCTTGGGTTCATATAAGGTTCTTCGCCATTGGAAACGCGTTCCTCGTTCATTTTTAAAAAGCCATCAAATGGTAATACAATCTCCCCTCGAATATCAAATTTAGCCGGGTAATCTACCCCCTTGAGCTGCAATGGCACCGATTTAATAGTTTTAATATTGGTAGTCACATCATCCCCTTGAAAACCATCGCCACGGGTTATGGCACGTACCAATTTCCCATTCTCATAGGTAATACTAATAGAAGCACCGTCGTATTTTAATTCACACGTATAAGCTACAGGGATATCGCCTAAATTTCGCTGAATGCGTTTTTCCCAATCTTCCAAATCTTCCTTGGAATAGGAATTGTCCAAAGAGTACATCCGATGTTTATGGACAATGGTGTCAAAATTTTTGGTTACCATACCGCCAACACGAATAGTAGGGGAACTGTCATCATAAAATTCCGGATATTGAGATTCTAAGGCTAGTAGTTCTTTTAATTTCATGTCGAAATCGAAATCAGAAATTGTAGGGCTATCCAAGACATAATAATTATAATTATGTCCTCTAAGTTCGTCTCTCAGTGCTTTTAGCGTATTTTCAATACTCATTATACCTGATCTTTAGTCATCCATTGAGGTGCAGGAAGTGGTTTGTAGGCCTTCATCTTATCTAGTAGTATATCAATATTTTCAGCTACTAAAATAGCTTCATAGTTCTCCTTTTTCACAAAACCCTTATCCACCATCTTTTTCAGCATTTGCAAGAGCTCGTTATAAAACCCATTCGTATTTAATACTGCCATAGGATATGGGTGCAAACCCAGTTGCGACCAGGTTAGCATTTCAAAAAATTCCTCTAGCGTTCCGAAACCTCCCGGTAGCATTAAAATACCATCGCTTAGTTCGTGCATTTTTAATTTTCGGTCGTGCATGTTTTGCGTAACAATAAGCTTGGAAAGTCCCTGATGATATACTTCCTTACGCTTTAAGAATTCTGGTATAACGCCAATAACAGTCCCATTGTGGTCCAAAGCACCTTCGGCAACTTTTCCCATAATACCTATTTTAGCACCCCCATAAATTAAATGGATTCCTTGTTGCGCTAACAAACCGCCTAGCCTATAGGCGTCTTTAGCAAACGCAGATTCATTTCCCTCGCTACTGCCGCAAAAAACTACAACTCCCTTCATATTTTGACTGCTTTGACCATACGGTCGTTACCAAATATATCTTTTTTTAATGTTATCTTTTTGAAAGTATAGGTTTCTAACAACGCAACCATCTCGGCGCCCAAATATTGGTTGATTTCTAAATACAGCACACCATTCTTAGATAAATACTGCGCTGCAAATGTAGCAATGGACCTATAAAACACCAATGGATCTTCGTCGGGAACAAAGAGCGCAATTTCAGGTTCGTTATCAATTACATTAGCATGCATCTCTTTTTTTTCTAAGTCTCTAACATAAGGTGGATTAGACACAATAATATCAAAGTTTGATTGAAGTTTAAGTTCAGATATACCAGTTAAGATATCTCCTAGATAAAAATCAATTTTAACGTCATTAGATGTCGCGTTTAACTTCGCTATTTCCAAGGCGTCAAAAGATATATCCAAAGCGGTACACTTTGATTTTTTTAAGTTTTTAGCAAGGCTAATAGGTATGCAACCGCTCCCCGTTCCAATATCCAAAATCTTGAGCGGCTTACTTTCCTTGGCAGCAAACTGTTTAAAATCTTCCAAAATCCAGCGTACCAATTCCTCGGTCTCGGGCCTGGGAATAAGTACGTTTGGGGATACCCTAAATATCAGGTCCATAAACTCGGTCTCTCCAATAACATGTTGTACTGGAATATCCAGTTTTAACTCGCTAAGCGCATAGAAAAGCAAGGTTTCTTGATCTTTGGTGATAACCAAATCCGGTGTTAGGGCAAGTACAAATTTTTCCAAGCCCAAATAATGAGCTATTAATAGGTAAAAGAAACTGGATACTTCTTGGGCTCCGTAGCGCTCATCCAATTCGGTATGGTAAATGGCCTTTATTTCCCTAAGCAACATGCCTATAGTGTTTTTAACATCCAAACCGGACAGGAAAAATGACCTGTATTCCCCATAGGAGCATCGATGTATTCGAATCCGGACTTTTTATATAGTTTTTGGGCTGCTTTCATATAGGGCATAGTTTCCAAGTAACAATGTTCAAAACCAAAAGCCTTTGCCGTAGTTAAACATTTGTCTATCATTTGACTACCAATACCTTTACCCCTGGCCACTTCTAAAAAATACATTTTCTGAAGTTCACAACAGTTTCCGGTATAGTTTTCCAATTGGGCCACCCCAGCACATCCTATGATTTCCCCATCCAGTTCTACTACAAAATACGTTGCCTTTGGTATATCATAATTTTCGAACATATGATCCAAAGCTGTATCTGCATATGCTGTACCCACTTTAGGGACTCCTAAGTCTAACAATACCTTCCGTACTACGCTAGCAATCTTAGTATTATCCTCTTTGGTGATTTCCCTAATTATAGCAGTTCCTACGGCTTCCATTTTTATAGGTTTTAAAGTATTATTTTTGAAGTGTGAAGATACATGAAAAGGGTAAATTCATAAACCCTTAGGCGCAGGAAAAATAAAAATATGCAAACAATAGCCAATCAAAAAACCAGTCTGAGAGCTATGGACGAAAGATTCATGTTGCGATGCATCGAAGTAGCCAAGAACGGACTCGGAACAACTGCTCCTAATCCCATGGTCGGTGCTGTAATAGTGAATAACAACAAAATCATTGCAGAAGGGTTTACGAGTCCTTTTGGCGGAGCACATGCTGAAGTGAACGCAATTGGTACGGTCACGAATGAAGCACTATTAAAGGATGCTACGTTATATGTAACCTTGGAACCTTGTTCACACTTTGGGAAGACCCCTCCCTGTGCGGATATAATTATTAAAAACGAGATACCGCGCGTGGTTATCGGCCTACTGGATTCAAATAAAAAAGTAGCAGGTAAAGGCATACAAAAATTGAAAGATGCTGGTTGTGATGTACACGTTGGTATTTTGGAAAAAGAATGTAGAGAGCATCACAAAAGGTTTTTAACGGTACATGAGAAAAATCGTCCTTACATTATTTTAAAATGGGCAGAAACCTCGGATGGCTTCATTGCTCCAGAAAAAGAACTCCGACATAAAGAACCACAACCACACTGGATAACTGGTAATTTGTCCAAACAATTGGTTCATAAATGGCGAAGTGAAGAACAAGCTATTCTTGTAGGCAACACTACCGTTATTGAAGATAATCCCCAATTAGATGTTAGACTATGGACTGGGAAGGCTCCCATTCGAATTATTTTGGATAAAGAGCTTAAAATTCCAACCAACTATCATGTTTTGGACAGCAAACAGATAACAATAATTTTTACTGCAGTAAAAGATAAGTCCAAATACCGTGATGGTATAGCGTATGTAGTACTAGACGCCACTAAAAATAGTACGAAAGCTATATGTCGTGAATTGCACAAGCTAAACATACAGAGTATAATAATAGAAGGAGGTACAAAGACACTGCAATCCTTCATAGATGAAAACCTATGGGACGAAGCACGTATTTTCAAAGGAGTTACACGCTTTGGAAAAGGGATTAAAGCGCCAGTTATTACAGGTACTCCTGTAGCGTTCGAACAAGCAACCAAAGACTATTTAATAATTTTAAAAAATGATTAAAAACATCGTATTTGATTTTGGAGATATTTTTATAAATCTTGACAAAGCAGCAGTGCACAAGCAGCTTAGCTTATTTGGATACCCTGAATTAACCCCAGAAATGGAGACTTTGGCTAAAACCTATGAAGTAGGTAAGATGACCTCCGAAGATTTCCTTTCAGAATTGAACAGATTGATTCCTGGAGCAACCCTACCTGAGATAACAACAGCATGGAACTCGATTCTTCTGGACTTCCCAGAATCCCGTCTCACCTTTCTTGAACAACTACACTCCGAAAGTGAATATCGTCTTTTCCTTTTAAGCAACACCAACGAGCTTCACATCCGTTGCGTCCAAGAAACCATGGGAACAGAACGTTGGAATAGGTTTAAGTCCTGTTTTGAGCAGTTTTACCTTTCACATGAGATTAATATGCGAAAGCCTAATACCAAAATATTCAAGTTTGTACTTGAACAGCATAACTTAGAAGCAAACGAAACTTATTTCATTGATGATACAAAGGAAAATATTGATGCTGCTGAAACCATTGGGATACAGACATGGCATCTCAACGCAGGTATAGAAGACATTATTGACCTAAAGACAAAGTTATAAATGCAGTATTTAGCACTTAGTATTCTTTTTTCGAGTCTTATTTTTGTGATTTTCAAACTTTTTATGCGCTTTCATGTGCAAACACTATACGCCATCATCACCAATTATGTAGTGGCCTGTTTGGTAGGTCTAATCTTTTACAAAGGTGAAGTGGATGTCGTAAATCTACCCTCTAAAAGTTGGTTTTGGGGAGCTATGGCCTTAGGTGTACTCTTTATTATAGTCTTTAACCTTATGGCAGAAACATCGCAAAAACTTGGTGTTTCTGTGGCTTCTGTGGCTACTAAAATGTCCTTTGTGCTACCAGCGGTTCTAGGCGTGTTCATATATAAGGAAGAATTGGATTATATTAAAGTCATTGGCATTGTGCTGGCGGTTTTTGCAGTGTACCTGGCGTCCATGAAGCAATCACAAGACTCGTTTAAACCTTCCATGCTTGTACTACCGTTTTTGGTTTTCTTGGGTTCTGGAATCGTTGATGCCTCCATTAAATATTTTCAGGAAGTCCATGTGCCGGAAGAAGAATTTGCACTATTTTCTGCGTTGGTTTTCTTTTTTGCAGGCAGTATAGGTTCGATTTTCATACTTATTAAGGCAGTAAAACAACCGTTCAAAATAAATTATAAAAATGTGCTAGGCGGAATAGCCTTAGGTATCCCTAACTTTTTCTCTATTTACTTTCTAATGCTAGCTTTAGGCTATAAAGGATTGAACAGCGCGTCTATATTTACGGTAAATAATGTGGGTATCGTATTACTGTCTACGGTACTGGGTATTCTTTTATTTAAGGAAAAGCTCAGTATAAAAAACTGGCTGGGGATTGGATTAGCTATACTAAGTATTCTCTTAGTTCTATAACTTTATTGCTATGGAATTAAAAGACACCTATAGAACTATTACGAAACCCACTATAGAAATACTTTTAAAAGAGAAAAAAAGTAAGTTCTATGGGTATGCCTATCCCATACAAAATGGAGATGAGGTAAAACCTTTGATAGAAAAGTTAAAAAAAGCGTATCCTAGTGCTAACCATGTATGCTATGCTTGGCAGCTTGGCATTGAAAACACCTCCTACAGAGCACATGACGATGGAGAACCAAACAATTCTGCTGGAATGCCAATTTATGGTCAAATACAATCCTTTAATGTAACCAATATCCTAATAGCCGTAGTACGTATTTTTGGTGGGACTAAATTAGGTGTTGGTGGATTGATAAGTGCGTATAGGGATTCCGCTCAATTAACCTTGGAATCCGCTCAGATTATAGAAAAAATTATTAAGGAAGAAATAAAACTTTCATTCGAGTATGCAGAAATGGACATTGCAATGCGCTTTATAAAAAAAAACCAATTGGAACTTATTTCACAAGAACTGCATATGAAGTGTGAAATAAGTATCGCTGTACGAAAAAAAGAACTAGGAAGAATATTAAATGAACTACAATCTCTTCACAAAATAGTTGTCAAGAGATTTTAACTCAATTCCCTCCTACAACTGAAATAATCATTCAAGTTTTTTGAGAATATAATCAGGACATTTTATAGGCCTTTTCTTACCTGCGTCAATAAAGGCAAGAATCGTTTTTGCTTCTGCTAAGATTTCATCCATTTGGTTGGTAAGAATATATTCAAATTCTATCCTAACCATCGGTTTCTTTTTTAACACAGTTCGTATAGTAACCTTATCATCAAAAAGTGCAGGTTTTATAAATTTTATTTCTAAGCTGACCACTGGTAATATAACGCCACTAGCCTCCATCTCTTTATAGGACAAGTCTAGTGACCGTAACCAAGATATCCTACCCATTTCTAAATATTGTGCATAATTGCCATGATACACAACACCCATTTGGTCGGTTTCGCCGTATCTAACCCTAAAAGTAATTTCGTTTGTAAGCATTTTCTAAAGTAAAAAAGTATATATTTAAAAGCTCCCCCAACGGGCAAACGAACATGCGAAAAAAAAAGGATAAATTCAATAGAGAATGATTTTTTTTTTAGATTATTTGTTCACATATTTGTCCGATAGTAATAGTAAAACGACAAGCTTCATTTGTTGTTGGATCTTTGCAAATAACCATTAAACAAGAGATTTTTTATTATGAATGTGACTGCTAATTCCGTTTGGAAAAATTGTTTGATATTTATCCAAGATAATATCCAACCGCAGGCATTTAAAACCTGGTTTGAACCTATTAAACCAGTTAAGCTAACCGAAAACTCATTAAGCATTCAGGTTCCTAGTAAATTCTTTTACGAATGGTTGGAAGAACACTACGTTAAGCTTTTAAAAGTAGCCCTTACCAAAGAATTGGGAGAGTCTGCCAAACTGGTATACATTATCCGTATGGAGAATACCTACGGGAACAAAGAACCCTTTACGGAGAAAATTCCTAGCTCTAATAGGGGAAACATGGTTCCGCAAGAAATGGACGTTCCTATTAAATCTAAAAATCCTGAACTACGTAATCCTTTTGTAATTCCTGGAATACGGAATATAAAAATAGAATCACAGCTTAATCCGAACTACAATTTTGACAATTTCCTAGAAGGAGATTCTAACAGATTAGCGCGTTCTGCAGGTATGGCAGTAGCCAATAAACCAGGTGGCACTTCGTTTAATCCCTTACTAGTATTTGGCGGAGTTGGCCTTGGAAAAACGCACTTGGCACATGCCATTGGTGTTGAGATTAAAGACAAGTATCCAGAGCGTACCGTTCTTTACATCTCTGCTGAAAAATTTACCCAACAATATATTGAATCGGTCAAAAAGAATACAAGAAACGATTTTATTCATTTCTATCAATTGATTGATGTTCTCATAATCGATGATGTTCAGTTTCTTTCCGGTAAATCAGGAACGCAAGATGTATTCTTCCATATCTTCAATCATTTACATCAAAATGGAAAACAGGTTATCCTTACTTCGGATAAAGCGCCTGTAGATATGCAAGATATAGAACAACGTTTGCTTTCGCGATTCAAATGGGGACTCTCGGCTGAATTACAAACTCCAGATTACGAAACACGTATTTCAATACTTAAAAACAAACTGTATAGGGATGGCGTTGAGATGCCAGAGGAAATTGTAGAGTACGTTGCTAAACATATTAAAACCAATATCAGGGAATTAGAAGGTGCGATTATTTCGTTGATTGCACAATCTACTTTGAATAAGAGAGAAGTAACGATAGAGCTCGCACAACAAGTAGTGGAGAAATTTGTGAAAAACACAAAACGTGAAGTCTCCATAGATTACATACAAAAAGTAGTTTCTGATTACTTTGAAATGGATGTCGCTACATTACAGTCCAAAACTAGGAAGAGACATATTGTACAGGCAAGACAACTGGCTATGTTCTTTGCCAAAAAGCTTACCAAGGCCTCTTTGGCCAGTATTGGGTCACAAATAGGAAAAAGAGATCATGCAACTGTGCTACATGCCTGCAAAACTGTTGATAACCTAGCGGAAACCGATAAACAGTTCCGAAAGTATATTGACGATCTCACAAAGAAATTATCTTAATCCTTTCATGATTACAAAAGTGTTAATGGTCTGCCTAGGAAATATCTGTAGGTCTCCATTAGCCGAAGGCATTCTCAAAAGCAAGGTAAAGAATACTCATGTACTGGTAGATTCCGCTGGAACAGCGGGTTACCACATAGGCAACCCTCCAGATAGTAGGTCTATTGCCGTTGCCAAAAAATATGGTGTGGACATAAGTAAACAGACATGCAGGAAATTTAGCGTACTAGACTTTGAGCGGTTTGATATTATTTATGCCATGGACAAAACCAACTACGAGGATATTGTTCAATTAAGCAAAACTAAAGAGCAAGCTAGTAAAGTTCATTTATTGCTGAGCGAGATAGATAGAAGTGAAAAAGAAGTTCCAGACCCATACTATGGCGGCAAAGATGGATTTGAACGTGTTTTTCAAATGATTGATACTGCCTGTGAACATATTGTAAAACAACTTTAGAAGCAAGGTTATGAGGAATGATGCGATAAAGAAAGGAAAACTATATTTGATTCCCACTACATTGGGCGACTGCCCACCATTGGAAGTGCTCCCAATTTCTATAAAAAGAGCCATAGAAAGTATAGACCATTATGTGGTAGAGAACGAAAAAACAGCGCGGCATTTCATAAAAAAAATAAGTCCAAGAAAGTCACAACCATCTTTGCATCTTTTCGCCTTGAACAAGTTTACAGAAGCGTCGGAAATACCTCATTTTCTAGAACCGTGTCTTTCCGGTAAGGATATGGGAATCTTATCGGAAGCAGGCTGTCCTGGCATTGCAGATCCTGGTGCGGCAGTAGTAAAATTAGCACATCAAAAACACATACAGGTAATTCCCTTAGTGGGACCTTCCTCTATAGTTTTGGCATTAATGGCAAGTGGTTTAAACGGTCAGAATTTCGCTTTTAACGGCTACCTACCTATTGATTCTTCGGAAAGAAAAAAAGAAATTAAGCGATTGGAAAAAAAATCTAGAGACGAGAACCAGTCCCAATTATTCATCGAAACTCCTTATCGGAACAATAAGTTACTAGAGGAACTGCAAAAATCATTAGCTGGCACTACTCATCTATGTGTGGCTTGTGATATCACTTTGAATACTGAATTTATAAGTACTAAAACAGCATCCGAATGGAAAAACGAAAAAATAGACCTGCACAAACGTCCCGCTATTTTTATCATTCAGGCATAAAAAAACCTTGACAAAATTGCCAAGGTTTCCCATTGCACCTATTTAGTAACTTTTATATTCTAGGATTCTTTACGGCCGCCACACTTGAGATGTCGTACCCTGAAAATTCCTTAATATAATACGTAATATTACTCCCGTAACCGTCCATCACATCCTTTAAACCAAAAGATCTTAAATACCGTTTTACGTTACCCGCGCCAGCAAGGTGTGCAGCTGCAAGAATACCGGATTCTGTGATTTCTATACCACGAATACGTTTTCCAACAAACCTTTTAATATCTCGCCGTAAAATCCATTTATTTCTAGCAATATTAATTTGAAAAACTTTTTCCTGTAACACAGGATCTGATAAAAACTTCTGTTCGTTACGAACGCCCATTAGTTCTAAAGTGCTCATGCCAAATTGAAATTTACCTAAATATCCGAAGGTATTAACTACAAAGTAGTCCCCTTGAGATTCCTTAAAGGCCAAAGCCTCTTTAAAACCAGTAAACTTCCTTCCCGCAAAGGGAGGCATTAATTCAAAATCATTCATAACAGTTTTGTCTTTGGGAAACAAAACCGTAGTAGGTTCTTTTACCTTAAGTGGTTCGGGCACCTCAACTTTAAAAGGGCTAAATCCAAAACCAGATAAAATAAACATCACGATAAGCGGACAAAATATCATTATCCATCTTCTCATATTATTTATTTCTTAAGACTTACAGCAGTTTAAACTGCGTGCTTAAATTTCAGTGGACAAAGTTAGACCGGAAAGCAATCTAGTTTGGCAAGAATATGTTAAAACTGTATCAGGAACAGCTAACCTGTCGTAAAATTCCGACAATACGCTTATCTTCTTATTTTTTGGGCGTTTATCCATCGGATGTATTGCACCTTATTTCGGTTGTGCTGCGCCATATCCTTAGCAAACATATGGTACCCAAAGTTTTCTACATTGGCTACCATATAAAAGTAGTTATGTTTTTCTGAATTAAGAACGGCGTCGATAGCACTAATATCTGGCATAGTAATCGGCCCAGGAGGTAAACCTGAATTTTTATATGTATTGTAAGGAGAATCAAATTCCAAATCTTTGTAGAGTACGCGTTTTATAATTGTATCAAAATTTCCAGTCTCTTTTTTTATTCCATAAATAACGGTAGGGTCCGCCTGCAACAACATACCTGTTCTTAACCTGTTTAAATAAAGGCCTGCTACTTTTGGGCGCTCATCTATCTTTGCAGTTTCCTTGTGCACTATGGACGCTAAGGCTACCACTTCATTTGGGGTCATCTTCAAAGTCTTGGCCTTTTGCATTCTAGTATCGTTCCAAAATCGTTTATACTCCTTTAGCATTCTAGCCCTAAAATCCTCTGCATCTGTATTCCAAAAAAATTCGTAGGTATTTGGAATATATAATGCAAGGCTGTTTTCTAAGTCAAAGCTATTCGCTGATAAAAATTTAGGATCCTGAAACGTTTTTAAAAGACTTAGACTGTCCGCTTCTATTTGAACGGAAATTCTACCGGCAAGGTCGGCCAAAGTTTCTTGGTTATTAAAAGCAACCGTAACAGGTATGTTTTGTACGCGTAATGTATTAATGATATCATTATTGGTCATACCGTTTTTAATACGATATTTTCCGCCACGTATATTCTGAGCATAGCCTTTCTTTTGAGCGGCCGATTCAAAAGCATCTATATCCTTCAATAAAGGTGCTAAATCACTTTTTACATCAGAAAAACTGGCATCGCTATGTATATACACAAAAGCTTCCTTATTATTGAAGGCGGTATTTGGTGTAAAAAAAGCACTATAAACTTTATAAGAGAATATTCCCCCAACAACAAGACTTATAAACACCAGAAATAATAAAATTTTCTTTATGTACATTACCTATTTATTTTTTGAAATAAAACTTCATTTTTATACTCCCCACCGCTGCTTACCCAATCTTTTTTGATTCCTACTTTGGTAAAGCCTAATTTTTTAAACAAATGAATACTTCTTTCATTTTCCTCTAAAATGTTTGCATATAGTTGATGTAACTCCAAGCTATGAAACGCATAAGTACAGAGAATTTCCAAAGCTTCCGAACCTACCCCCCTATTCCTTTTGGACTCTTCAACAATGATAATTCCTATCCCAGCTCGTTTATTTTTCGGATCAAAATCAAACAAATCAATTAGCCCTAAAACAATGCCGTTATTAGTACATATAACCAAACGCAACTGCTTAACATCATATATATCCCTATGGGCATTTTCCAAATAAAATTCGAGAATACTTTTAGAATACGGAGCAACCGTACCACTTATCTCCCAAATACCCGTATCATTTTCCAATTTAAAAAGAAAGTCAAGATCCTCCTTTTCCAAGGCTCTTAAGAATATATGTTCACCTTTTAAGAGTTCCATTTTAGCTCGCCTTTGAATACTTGTTTTGCCTCACCTATAAGGTAAATATTCTCATATCCTTTTGATGTAGGGACAAAAGTAACCTCTAATTTCCCTCCAAGTACGTTTACTTTTACTTTTGACTTTTTTGTGGCACCTAGGGAATGCATAGCCAAAGCAACAGCGGTAACGCCAGTACCACAAGAGAGTGTCTCATCTTCCACACCTCGTTCGTAGGTGCGCACAGCAAACTCCCCATCGGTGTTTTCTTCAACAAAATTGATATTACTGCCCACTTTACCATAAAGACCATATCTTAATTTACCACCTTCCTTTACCACGTTTAATTTTGGAAGATTAGATACCATTTGAACATGATGGGGAGACCCTGTATCCATAAATGTTGCATTGGGTTTTGTTTTAATCCCAACAACATCCTTCATTTTTAGATGCACGATATCCGAATTGATAGTTGCATGGTGTAGACCGTCTATGGCAAGAAATGTAGTCTCATTTCCTATAATGGCAAGAAAGTTTGCAAAGGAAACGATACAACGTCCACCATTCCCACACATGGTACTCTCTTTACCATCTGAATTGTAATAGACCATTCGAAAATCAGATTGGACATCCTTCTCCAATAGAATAAGGCCATCCGCACCTATACCAAATCTTCTATCACATAAATGTGCTATGAGTGCAACATTTGCTTTAGGAAAAAATGAACTACGATTATCGACCATCACGAAATCGTTTCCAGTACCTTGGTATTTATAAAATTCAATTTTCATTATGTCATATACAAAAGAACAAAGATAGGATTTTATTAAGGTTTTTTTGGCAGTTAAAAAGTCGTTAAAGGCCTGTTACAGAATATAAAATCAACTAATTTTACAGGGAACAGAATAAAATTTAGTTACATGAAAAAAGTAGGAAGTCTTTTGTTAATCTCAATTTTTGCAGGTGCAATTACCTTGGGTGCTTACAAACTCCTTTTTGAGACACCAAATTATGCCATTGTAACACAAGCGGAAAACGGCTCCATTGTCAATACCAGTATTACCCCAACATCGGCAAGAGGTGCTGGAATAAACGAAGTGGATTTTACCAATGCAGCTGAAACGACGGTTAATGCAGTGGTCCACGTTCAAAATATAACGATAAATAAAACCCCTACAAGTATTTTTGATTTCTTTTACGGGTCTGGAGGTAACGTTACACCTCAAGTGGGTACGGGTTCTGGGGTGATAATTTCACAGGACGGGTATATTGTAACCAACAACCATGTTATTACAAAGGCTAGTCAATTACAAGTCACCCTTAACAATAACCAAACATATGAAGCCAAATTAATTGGTGCGGACCCAAACTCGGACATTGCCTTGATAAAAATAGAAACCAAGGAAAAACTGCCCTATTTGGCCTTTGGGGATTCTGACAATACTAAAATTGGAGAATGGGTTCTTGCTGTTGGAAACCCTTTTAATTTAACTTCTACCGTAACTGCAGGAATTGTGAGTGCAAAAGCTAGAAGTTTGGATACACGAACCAATCAGTCATTCATACAAACGGATGCTGCTGTAAACCCAGGAAATTCTGGTGGAGCATTGGTAAACACAAATGGGGATTTAATCGGCATCAATACCGCTATTTCTTCACAAACAGGATCATATGTGGGCTATTCTTTTGCAGTGCCTAGTAACATTGCAAAAAAAGTGGTGGATGATATCATGGAATACGGCAATGTGCTCAAAGGATTTATTGGTATTAGTCCTGCTCCTGTAAACACTAAAGATGCAGTGGAACGAGGTATAAATAATATTGATGGGGTCTATATTGAGTACATAGAAGAGGAATCGGGTGCTTACGATGCAGAACTAAAAATTGGAGACATTATTAAACAAGTTGACAAAATCAAAGTACATAAATTTCCTGACTTAACTGGTTACTTGGCAACCAAACGACCAGGGGATACAGTGGAACTAATCTTAGAAAGAAAAGAGGGAGCGTTTACAGTACCGATTATTTTAAAGAAAAAACAAAAATTAATTGTTCCTGAAATGGGAATGGAGGTCAAGAATCTTACAGAGTCCGACAAGAAGAATTTCAAGACTAAAAAAGGGGTTAAAATAACAGGAGTCCCAGAGATATATAGAGATTATGGCCTATACGGTAAGGTTATAATAAAAGTAGACGATAAGGAGATTGGTAATATAGACGAAGCTTATACCGCCTTTGGAGCTATTACCAGGTATGGTAAAACCGTAATCACCATGATCAACACTGATGGTGAAAGGGAACGAGTTATCTTTCAATAACTTAAAATATGCTATTTAAAAAAACACCTCCGATGGAGGTGTTTTTTTTTGAAATTACCTTACGAAAACGTTTGAAATATGTAGTTTTGCACTAATAAATACAACACAAAACCCATTATGTCACGGAAAATTTCCTACGAAAAAGAACTGGCTTTCCAAGCCGATCGCAGAAAGGCAACAACCGAATTTATCAAAATTATTAGCGATCTGTGGTATGATAAGTCCATCGAAATAGTTCTTTTTAAGAATCAAGTAATCGATAAGAATGTTAGCGATATCATTCATTTACATGAATACGCAGGCGAGTTTGTGCAAAAACCTATTTCTATCTTTGACTCTGTAGAATTGTTAAGGGCGATAAACGATATTAAGCTTCCGCCTTCCAAATTAGATATAGGGAAACTTACCTACGAGTATCATGCTGACGATAATAATTTTAATAACGTTAAAGCGTTTGTGGTAGAAAAGTTAAAAGATGCTTCAGACACTCCGCACATAAAACCTAAAGACGTTGTATTATATGGTTTTGGAAGGATTGGACGTTTACTAGCTCGCGAGCTTATGTCCAAAACAGGAAAAGGCAACCAATTACGCTTAAGAGCTATCGTAGTTAGAGGTGCAACAAACTCGGATATTTTGGAGAAAAGAGCTAGCCTATTACGAACAGATTCGGTCCATGGTAATTTTTCAGGTACTGTAGGAATAGATGCTAAAACAAATGCATTAATTATTAACGGTACTACGGTACACGTGATTAATGCCAACCAACCTGAAGATATAGATTACACCAAATATGGAATTTCAGATGCGCTAGTCATAGATAATACTGGAGCGTTTAGGGACAAGACGGCACTCTCCAGACATTTAGAGTCTAAAGGAGCTTCAAAAGTATTATTAACGGCACCAGGCAAGGAGGTGCCTAACATTGTCCACGGTATAAACCATCTGGAACATGACCCGGACACTACTAAAATTTTCTCCGCGGCGTCTTGCACTACCAACGCCATTACCCCTATCCTTAAGGTAATAGAGGACTCGTTAGGTATAAAAAAAGGCCATTTAGAAACAATCCATGCGTATACTAATGATCAGAATCTGGTAGATAATATGCATGGTAAGTACCGAAGAGGGCGTGCTGCCGGGCTTAATATGGTTATTACAGAGACTGGCGCCGGAGAAGCCGTGACTAAAACCTTACCCTCGTTGAAAGGTAAACTAAGTTCTAATGCTATTCGGGTCCCAGTTCCTAACGGATCATTAGCGATTCTTAATTTAGACCTTTTAAACAAGACATCTTTGAATGGTGTAAATACCATTTTAAAGAAATATGCTTTAGAAGGGGATTTGGTAGAGCAAATAAAGTATTCTTTAAGTAAAGAACTAGTATCATCAGACATTGTTGGAACTTCAGCGCCATCTATTTATGATAGTAAGGCTACACTAGTTTCGAATAACGGAAAAAATCTAATTCTTTACATCTGGTATGATAACGAATATGGGTATTCTCATCAGGTCATGCGATTGGCTAAATATATCTCAAAAGTCCGTAGGTACACTTACTATTAAAAAACAATGAAGTTAAACATCTTAACTCCATTGTTTTTACGTAGGTATACTTGGGACAAGCTTTGCTAATTTTTTTTCCTTAATTGATAATATTAAATTACTTTAGTCGTCTCTAAATCATTTTTTAACGGCAATACAATACAAATGAATATCTCTAGATTATTATGTCTTTTGACGATTTTACTCACCGTCAATATGAACTACGGTCAGGAAACCGAAGCCAAACAGAAACTTTCTTTGGACGATGGACCCATTAGCACGCAGTTCGATTATATTTCCAAAAAGTCTGGCAACTACCGTTCCGATGGGATACGGTATGAGGTGGTAAAGGAGACCAATCTATACAAATTAAGAAAAAATGTATTGGATTCAATCGCAGTAACTTCCAAAAAAACAACGGAACTAAACGCCACGATATCTGAACATGTAACCACCATATCATCCCTAAACAAGAAACTAGAGGAAACGACGACAAATTTAACGGCTGTTAGTGAAGAAAAAGATAGTATGTCCTTGGTAGGTGCGCAGGTATCCAAAGGAACTTATAATATTGTTTTATGGACCATCATTGCAGGGCTATTTCTTCTATTAGGTCTTTTTATCTATAGGTTTAGAAACAGTAATATTCTAACTCAAGAAGCTAAGAACAATCTTTCTGAACTGGAATTGGAATATGAAGACCATAGAAGAAGAGCCTTGGAACGGGAGCAGAAAATAAGTAGGCAACTACAAGACGAACGTAACAAACAGAAAAAAATAAAATAAAAAAAGCTCCAATTAGGAGCTTTTTTTTAGAAATTATGCTGACCATAAAAAAAGGAACAGTATCTAACATAGATGAGCTTGCTCCACTCTTTGATCAATATCGAATTTTTTATGGCCAAGATTCGGATATAAAAGCGTCATCCTCATTTATCAAGGACAGATTAGCAAAAAATGAATCTGTAATTTTTATTGCGTGTATTGATGCTAATCCAGTAGGATTTACCCAACTATTCTTTACATTTTCATCCGTAACCCTTCAGCCTTCAATACTACTTAATGATTTATTCGTTAACAAGGCGTTTAGGGGAAGGGCTATCGGAACTGCACTATTAGAAAAAGCTAAAGAATATTGTTCCACACATAAACTCAAGGGCCTTGGGCTAGAAACGGCAATAGATAATCCAGCACAACAGCTTTATGAAAAATTAGGCTGGAAAAAAGATTCGCATTGTTTTCACTACTTTTGGACGTCTAATTAAAGACATCCTATCCTACCATGCGAATTGATATTATCACTGTACTTCCAGAACTACTTAAGAGTCCTTTCGACGCATCCATATTAAAAAGGGCTATAGAAAAAGGCTTGGTTGAAGTTCACTTTCATAACATTAGAGACTATACAAATAACAGTTATAACCAAGTGGACGACTACCAATTTGGTGGTGGAGCAGGAATGGTTATGATGATAGAACCCATAGATAAGTGCATTTCGAAACTAAAATTGGAGCGAGACTATGACGAAATCATTTATATGACCCCTGACGGAGAAACCCTAAACCAGCAAACTTCTAACAGTCTTTCCTTATTAAAAAATATTGTTATTCTCTGTGGACATTATAAAGGGGTAGACCAACGTGTACGAGACGCTTTTATTACTAAGGAAATATCCATTGGCGATTACGTGCTCTCTGGAGGAGAATTAGGTGCTGCTGTATTATGTGATACGATAATAAGGTTACTTCCTGGAGTGCTGAACGACGAGACTTCAGCACTAACCGATAGTTTTCAAGACGGTCTATTGGCTCCACCGGTCTACACAAGACCTTCGGAATATAAAGGAATGAAAGTTCCAGATGTTTTGCTGAGCGGTAATTTTGGAAAAATAGAACGATGGAGAGAAGACAAAGCACAAGAACGCACGGAAAACTTACGACCAGACCTATTGGAATAGCAATAGAGTCGATTATCCTCAATAAATAGTTAAAAAATACTTGTAGATTCTAATTTTAGAATTATTTTTGCAATCTGTTAAATTAACCTCTGACGATAATCGTGAATGTTGTTTTGATTTAATTCCAATTAAAAATAAATAATGGAATCATTAATTAAGTTTGTTCAGGACGAATTTGTAGAAAAGAAAGACTTCCCTAAATTTTCAGCTGGTGATACAATCACGGTATACTATGAAATTAAGGAAGGTGAAAAAAAACGTACGCAGTTCTTTAAAGGCGTTGTTATACAAAGAAGAGGTACTGGAGCAACTGAAACATTTACTATCCGTAAAATGTCAGGAACTGTTGGTGTGGAACGTATATTTCCTGTCAATCTTCCAGCATTACAGAAAATAGAGATAAATAAAAAAGGAAAAGTACGAAGATCTCGTATTTACTACTTCAGAGAATTGACTGGTAAGAAAGCTAGAATAAAAGAGATAAGGTCTTAACGTACCTATTCTTATTCAATTTAAAGCATCAATTTTTAATTGGTGCTTTTTTTTATGAACAATTGTGAACAACTGATGTTTATAACCTGTTGATTTCTAATTGATTAAAAAGCAATAGACATAGCAATAAATTGTTACCTTTAGGTGTGATTGAATGTTTAAAGAGTGAAATCTGAACAACAGGAGATTGCTATAAAGTTTACGTTCTTATATCGTAGTTCCGTACTAACATTTAAAAATTACTTGAAAAAATAAATTTTAAATGTAACGCATTTTAATTAATAAGGCTGTCGCTTTTATTTTCTAAGATGGACATTCAAAAGGTTCAATTGCTAATGTGATTTGAAGTTGTATGAACTGTTAAAACAACGAGAAGAAATGTCCAGTACTCCTTTTGGTTGCCTAACCAAGGAAGAAATGCATATCAAACGTTGATGTAGCGATGCAGATGCAATCAATGGTTGCCGTTTTAATGTCAATTAAAACAAAAAGTCTGTAAACTACTTCTAAAAAGCCATATCAATGTACTTGTACAATGATATGGCTTTTGTCATGTAAAAACTGCGCTTAATGCTGTAATATTAAGGCAAAACCTATTATTCAAACATAGATAATATTGTATCTTCGCAGCGCTTGAATTAAAACTAACACGCATGTCCAAAATTTTATATACAAAAACTGATGAGGCCCCAGCTTTAGCAACCGAATCTTTTTTACCAATAGTCAAAGCCTTTACAAAAACATCGGGAATCGAGATAGAGACAAAAGACATATCCCTAGCCAGCAGAATAGCAGCTTCATTTCCAAAGTATCTTGAAACAAGTCAGCAAATTAGTAATGATTTGGACGAACTAGGTGCCATGGCCAAAATGCCAGAGGCCAATATCATAAAATTACCAAACATCAGTGCATCCGTACCGCAATTAAAAGAAGCAATTACAGAATTACAGGAAAAAGGATATGCACTGCCTAACTACCCTGATGAAGCTACGACAGAAGCTGAAAAAGAAATCAAGGCTAAATACGATAAAATAAAGGGAAGTGCTGTAAATCCAGTATTGCGAGAAGGTAATTCCGATAGGCGCGCACCACGAGCGGTTAAGAATTATGCCAAGAAAAACCCACATAGCATGGGTGCATGGAGCCCAGATTCAAAAACCCATGTAGCTACGATGTCTCATGGAGATTTTAAATCTAACGAGAAGTCCTTAACATTAGACAATGCCAAAGATGTGCAGATTGTTCTAACTACTGGCAATAACAGTGCTGTAATCCTAAAAGATAAAGTTGCGTTACAAGCAGGCGAAATCATAGACGCAACGGTAATGAGCAAAAATGCCTTGTTATCCTTTATTTCTGAACAAGTGGCAGATGCAAAGGAACAAGGGGTATTGTTTTCTGTTCATATGAAGGCCACCATGATGAAGGTATCCGACCCTATTATTTTTGGACATGTGGTTGAGGTATTTTTGAAACCTGTCTTTGAGAAGTATGCTGTTGTTTTTGAGGAGCTAGGCGTAAATCCGAATGATGGGCTCGAAAATCTCTTCCATAAACTGGAAAAGCTTCCAGTGGAAGATAAAGTGTCCATAAACGAAGCAATTACTCAAGCATTAAAAGACAGACCAGCACTGGCCATGGTAAATTCTGATAAAGGAATCACCAACTTACATGTGCCAAGCGATGTAATCATTGATGCTTCTATGCCTGCCATGATACGTAATTCTGGACAAATGTGGAATGTAGAAGGAAAATCTCAGGATACAAAAGCAGTCATACCAGATAGCAGTTATGCAGGAATATATAGTACTACCATAGATTTTTGTAAAAAACATGGTGCATTTGACCCTACTACTATGGGTACCGTTCCCAATGTAGGCTTAATGGCTCAAAAAGCGGAAGAGTATGGTTCTCATGACAAAACCTTCGAAATAAAAGAAAGCGGTGTTGTTAAAATTAAGGATATAGCCACTGGTGAAACACTCATAGAACATACTGTTGAAAGCGGCGACATTTGGCGAATGTGCCAAGTAAAGGATGCTCCCATCCAAGACTGGATAAAATTAGCCGTTTCCAGAGCAAAGGCTACCCAAGATCCAACAATTTTCTGGTTAGATGAAAATAGGGCACATGATTCCGAAATAATAAAAAAAGTGAATACATACTTACCCCAGTATGACACCACCGGATTGGATATACGTATCCTATCCCCTATTGACGCTACTCAGTTTACGCTAGAACGCATAAAGGCAGGAAAGGATACTATTTCAGTGTCTGGAAATGTATTACGAGATTATTTAACAGATTTATTTCCAATACTAGAAGTTGGAACCAGTGCAAAAATGCTTTCCATAGTGCCGTTGATGAACGGCGGTGGTTTATTTGAAACTGGTGCCGGAGGTTCAGCACCTAAACATGTAGAACAGTTTTTAGAGGAAGGACATTTACGATGGGATTCTTTGGGTGAGTTTTTAGCTTTAGGGGTGTCATTGGAATTCTTTGGTGAAAAGAATGATAATGCAAAAGCAAAAGTATTGGGAGATGCCTTGGATAGTGCCACCGAAAAATTCCTTTTGAACGATAAGTCGCCTTCAAGAAAAGTAAACGAATTGGATACACGTGGTAGTCATTTTTATTTGGCTATGTACTGGGCAGAAGCCTTAGGTAATCAAAATACAGATACAGAACTAAAAGCTACTTTCAATACTGTTTTCTCCAAGATGCAGCAAAACGAAAAGCAAATACTGAGCGAGTTATTAGCGGCACAAGGTTCCGCGCAAAACATTGGCGGCTATTACAAAACGGACGTTGATTTGGCTTCAAAAGCAATGCGCCCTAGCAGTACGTTCAATACCATATTGGATAGTATTTAAAAAAATAAAAAATAAAAAAAAGGCCCTCAATCTTGAGGGCCTTTTTTTTTGAGAAATACTGTTAAGGTTTATCGATATAGCGTATTTCTACTTATTTTTAAAAAAAGTTTTCATGAAGCAAGCAACATTAGTATCCTTGATACTATTCTTCTTTTTCTCCTTACACGCTACTGCACAACAAAAATATACCGTTAGCGGCACAATTATAGAAGAAAGCAGCAATGAAACCCTAATTGGTGTAACCGTAGCCTTTCCCTCATTGGGTACAGGGGTGATCACCAATGAATATGGTTTTTATTCAATAACACTTCCAGAAGGCGAGTATGAAGTCTTGGTCAGCTATCTAGGTTTTGAAGATACGATACGGACCATTAACCTAAATTCCAATACGAAGATAGATTTTAAGCTTATCGAAGCAGCCGAACGGCTGGATGAGGTGGTGGTTACGAAGAACATTGAAAAAATGGACATCAGAAAGCCTCAAATGAGCGTGAATACCTTGTCTGTAGAAACTATAAAAAAAATTCCTGTTATTCTTGGTGAAGCGGATATCATTAAATCAATTCTACTGTTGCCAGGGGTTACCAATGCCGGCGAAGGTGCTTCGGGTTTTAATGTTAGAGGAGGTGCGGTAGATCAAAATCTTATTCTTTTGGACGAAGCCATTATTTTCAACTCTTCGCACCTATTCGGGTTCTTTTCTGTTTTCAATCCGGATGCTATTAAGGACATAAAATTGTACAAAGGCGGCATCCCCGCTCGTTATGGCGGTAGGGTATCCTCTGTGTTAGATATTTTCCAAAAGGAGGGTAACAGCAAAGAATTAAAAGTAAATGGGGGTATTGGTGCTGTAGCTAGCAGACTTTTGGTAGAAGGCCCTATTAAAAAAGATAAGGCAGCATTTTTAGTAGCTGGCCGCGGCTCTTACGCACATTTTTTCCTTCCGTTGTTTGATTTGGACAATACCGCCTATTTCTATGACCTGAACACGAAACTGAATTATAAAATCAATGACAAAAATAGTATTTTTCTATCCGGCTATTTTGGTAGAGATGTATTCGGTATCAGTGAAAGTTTTGTAAATACATATGGTAATGCTGTAGGTAATTTTAGGTGGAACCATTTATTCTCCGATAAACTTTTCTCTAATCTATCTTTAATTTATTCCGATTATTTCTATGGACTAAACCTTGATTTTGTAGGATTTAATTGGGATTCGGGGATTCAAAATTTTAATGTGAAATACGACCTAAAACATTACTTGAACGATAAGCTGCAGGTCAATTACGGAATCAATAATATCTATTACCAGTTCAACCCTGGAAAGATTGAACCTAGCAATGAGGACTCCGGAATTTTAGAGGAGCAGCTTACCGAAAAGTATGCTAATGAATTTGCTGCATATATTGATGTGGAACATAGGGTTACGGATAACCTTAGCCTTGGTTACGGACTCAGGTTCAGCAACTTTATACGGTTGGGACAGGATGAATTAAATGTATACGAAAATAACAACCCTGTTCGTTTTGATCCTTTTTTATTAATCTACCAAGAAGCAGAACCTATTGACGTTGTAAATCCGGGGAGAGGGGGAAGTTTAGCTACATTCAGCAACTTTGAGCCAAGAGTTTCCCTAGCGTATACCCTAAATGAAAATAGCTCTATAAAGGCCAGTTATACCCGTTTAGCACAGTACCTGCACCTGCTTTCCAACACCAATTCCCCAACCCCTTTAGATGTATGGACACCGAGTGGACCTTTTGTAGAACCTCAATTACTAGACCAATATGCGCTTGGTTATTTTAAAAACATTGCTAATGGGGCCTACTCTTTTGAAACTGAGGTCTTTTACAAAGACATTCAAAATAGAATAGACTATATAGATGGTGCAAACTTAATTGCAAATGACGCTATCGAACAAGTAATTTTAAATGGAGAGGCACGAGCTTACGGGCTAGAGATATTGTTACGGAAAAACGAAGGTAAATTACAAGGTTGGTTGGCCTACACCCTATCTAAATCGGAACAACGAACACCAGGCAGGGAACCCTTTACTGACAACGGAAGAAGCAATCTAGAAACAGGTATTAACTTTGGCGAATGGTATAATACCCCATACGACAAGCCCCATGATATTTCCCTATTTGTAAGCTACGAGCTCAACAAAAAATGGAGTATCAATAGTAATTTCGTATACCAAACAGGACAACCTACCAATTATCCTATTGGACAATTTGAATTTCAAGGCTTAACGGTCCCTTATTATGGACTCAGAAACCAACAACGTCTTCCGGACTATAATAGAATAGATCTATCCGCTACCTTAATACCAAAAAGGAATAAAACAAGAAAAATGCAAGGAGAGTGGGTCTTTAGCATTTATAACATATACAATAGAAGAAATGCAGCCTCTATCAATTTTCGTAAAAATCAGGATACAGGTGTTAATGAAGCTGTTAGAACCTCCATTTTCGGTATTGTTCCTGCGGTTACTTATAATTTTAAATTTTAAGAAGATGCGAAAATACTTATATTTATTTCCTGCTCTTTTTTGCCTTTTGGGTTGTGAGGATGTTATAGAACTAGACATAGCCTCTGAAGAACCCCGATTAACAGTAGATGCAATTATCCGTTTGGATCCAATTGAGGCTGTAACAAGGGCTACCATAAAAGTAGGATTAAGCAGTTCCTTTTTTGACCAAAACCAAGAGGTGCAAGTGAATGAAATGCTAATACAAAATTTAGACTACATAGGCTCGGGTCCATTAGACCAGAATTTTATTCGTTTCGTCGAAACCGAACCTGGTGTTTATGAGGCTTCCAAAAATACCAACTTTTTCACCTCAGGTGAGCTCAGCTTAACTATTGAATATAACGATGAACTCTTTTTGGCAAGGACCAGATTTGCACCTACTGTTCCGTTTGACGAAATTATCCAAGGAGATGGAACCCTCTTCTCAGGAGATGAAACAGAGATAATTGTCTCTTTTACTGATGATGCAGAGCGAAATGATTTTTATATTTTCGATTTTGACTTTAATGAATACCTAGTTTCAGAGGATACGTTTTACCAAGGACAAAAATTTGAGTTTTCCTATTTTTATGATGATATCGAAGTTGGGGAAACCCTTAACATTAGTATTCTAGGCGCAGATGAATCATTTTACAATTACATGGACCAGCTAATTGTTCAGTCAGGCGGAAATCAAGGACCGTTTCAAACTCCAGTGGCTACGGTTAGGGGCAACATTATTAATGTAACGGGAATAGACAATATGGATGTATTTGATAATGTAGAACGCGCCAATAATTTTGCGTTAGGATATTTTGCAGTAGTTCAAGAATACCAGGAAACAATAACGATTGAATAAATGTTAAAACGATCCACAACAGGCAGTATCTTCTTACTAATGCTACTGTTGCTTGTTTCGTGTGAGGAGGTTGTAGATATAGATTTACCCCTACAAGAACCAAAACTGATTATTGATGCCTTGATACCGGTAGACCTTTCAAAAACAGAAACACCTGTATCTATTAAAGTTAGCCTCACCGATGGGTTTTTTGGCACCGTACCTTTAACCAAGTTGGAAAACATCATTATTATATTCGAAAAAATTGAGAATGAAATTATAACAGAAACTGGTGCCATAGAGTTTGAGGATATCGCTAATAATTTTGGAGTTTATGAAACGACTATTCCCAATAGTCTTTTTGAAGATAATATTCGTTTTTCGCTTTATGTGGAACATGTGGGCAACGTATACTTGGCCCAGACTTTTTTCTCTCCTGCACCGCCAATAGATTCAATTATACAAGGTGTCAATACCTTATTTGATGCCGATGAAACAGAAATAGTAGTCTCTTTCAAGGATATTGCAGAACAAGACAATTTCTATGTGTTCGACTTTGGGTTTTTGAAATACGGTACTATTGAGGATCAATTCTTTGAGGGGCAAGACTATAGTTTTTCTTATTTTTATGATTCAAAGATACCTGCTGGAACCGAAATTGAGATACGCCTTTTAGGAGCAGATTTAGGATTTTATAACTATATGGATTTATTGATAGAACAAGCGGATGGTACGTTTGAACTATTTGAGACACCTGCGGCCACGGCAAGGGGAAATATAATCGATGTTACCAATATAGATAATATTGACATTTTTGATAATGTTGGAAGGCCAGAAACTTTCGCTCTAGGCTATTTTGCCATTGTTCAAGAATCTAAAGAAAAAATTATAATTGAGTAAATGATGTTACCGCTCAGAAATATAGGATACGTATGTATTGCATGTATTGCAGTGGTTAGCTGTGAAGAAGTTATAGAAATAGATCTTCCAAAAGAAGAACCTAGACTTATTGTTGAAGCCTTGATTAGAGCAGATTTATCTCAAACAGAAACACAAGTTTCAGTTAAACTAAGCCTTACAGATGGTTTTTTTGGAACAGTCCCATTGACAAAAACCGATAATATTTATATACTTACCGATAAAATAGAAGATAATGGGTTTATTATCGATAGTGGAATTATTGGATTTCCTAGTGATGAGAGCAATTTAGGAGTTTACGAAACTACGATCGCGACAACAAGCTTTGAGGATAATATACTATACACACTTTTTATAAATCATGAAGGCAGGCTTTATGCCGCGCAAACATCCTTCACTCCTGCGCCACCAATCGATTCCATTACCCAAGGTACTAATACCTTGTTTGACGAAGATGAGACAGAGGTAATTGTCACTTTCAAAGATATAGCTGAACAAGATAATTTTTATATTTTTGATTTCGGTTTTGAGGAATTTCTACCCATAGAAGATCAGTTCTATAAGGACCAAGAGTACAGCTTCTCCTATTTTTACAAAAAGCAACTTGCACCAGGCAACCAAATAGAAGTGAGTATTTTAGGTGCAGATAGAGGGTTCTATAATTATATGGATTTGTTGATCGAACAGTCAGAAGGAACATTTGAACTATTTGAGACTCCGGCCGCTACAGTACGCGGAAATGTTTTTGATATAACCGATTTGGATAACATTGATGTCGTTGATAATGTAGAACGGCCAGAACTATTCCCTTTAGGATATTTTGCTATTGTGCAAGAGCACAAAATAAGTTTAACCATAGAATAATGAGAACAGATAAAGATGTTTTGGTGAAAGGGGTAAAAAGATTGGCATACACAGCTATGCTGATGTTTTTAGCGCCACTAGTACTATGGCAGGCATTTAAAAATGAAGAACATCCTTTGTATTGGCCCGTACTAATTATTGGTATTATAGTGGGCATAGCGGCCGTTGCAATGGGTTTTAAAGGTATCGCTACAATTATTGAAGCACTATTTGGAAAGAAAAAGAAAAAACAAGCTTAGTTTTTTAAACTGTCTTTGGGTACTTTTTTCCATTTGTTGTACAAATCAGCGTAATTATAGTCCAAAACTGTTTCTTGTCGCTCTAATTTTCCAGAGGAAAAGGCGCGCTGTAGAATATCCTCAATTAAATAATCTTCCTCAATGCTATCCGGATGAAACTCTTCCTTAATACTTATTTTAAACAACTTGGCAGTAGTGCTGTACCAAAAAGCCCTCCATCCATTTCTTAGCTCCTTAACCAAATCAAAAGCTGTAGTTCCGGTTTGCCTATAAATAAGTTTTACCAAAATCTGACCTTCGGTCCGAGTGAGTTTCTTTAATTCTTCTGAAAACTCACCTTCAATATATTTCTGTACTTTTTTAGTATACTTCCTGCGTCTTACTGGTTTTTTGATACCTTTTAGACTATCGTTAAGTTCCAATAGACGCTCGGCAGCCAATTTTGCGTATGGGTATACCTTCTGCGTTTTTCTTCTTAGAATATAATACCGAAGCTTATTATCATAAGAATCAAACTTTAGCCTTCCAAACACAAAAGCTTCTTGTAAATCTATAGCACTCCTAAAAACAGAATCCCCCGCAATAATAATCAGTTTCTCGGAAACAGAGTCCAGGACCTGCTCAGGCACTTGGGCATAACTCCCAAAGACACCAATAAAGAAAAAAAGTAATACAACCTTACGTCCTACCATAGTACAAATACAGCAAATGCCTTGCCAAAATTAACGATAATTGGAGCAGCATAGTATTCAAAAACAAGTGAATATTGTTAAGTTTGTATCTAAATAAACAATACATGGCTCAAAAAGATATCATCACTAAAAAATCTCTTGCTTTTTTTGAAAAATACTTGAACAATGCGGCTCCTACAGGATATGAATGGGAAGGCCAAAAAATATGGATGGACTATCTTAAACCGTATGTAGATACGTTCATAACAGATACCTACGGCACTGCTGTAGGCGTCATTAACCCTGATGCCGAATTTAAGGTAGTGATAGAAGGGCACTCCGATGAAATCTCTTGGTACGTAAATTATATAACGGATAACGGCTTGCTATACGTTATAAGAAATGGCGGTAGTGATCATCAGATAGCACCTTCCAAATGGGTAAACATACACACCAAAAAGGGAATCGTAAAAGGTGTTTTTGGATGGCCGGCTATACATACCAGAAAAAGTGGGAAGGAAGAAGCACCCAAACTAGATAATATTTTTATAGATATAGGTGCTAAGGACAAAGAAGAAGTAGAAAAAATGGGTGTTCATGTAGGTTGTGTTATTACCTACCCAGATGAATTTCAAGTACTTAACAAAGATAAGTTCGTGTGCAGGGCCATTGATAACCGGGCCGGTGGTTTTATGATTGCAGAAGTGGCCAGACTACTACACGAGAATAAGAAAACTTTACCATTTGGCCTATATATTACCAATTCGGTACAGGAAGAAATTGGATTGCGTGGTGCTGAAATGATTACACAAACGATTAAACCCAACATTGCTATTGTTACCGATGTCTGTCATGACACTACCACACCAATGATTGAAAAGAAAGTACAAGGGCACACGGAAATGGGGGCAGGACCTGTAATTTCATACGCACCTGCAGTACAAAACAATCTAAGGGAGCGTATCATAGAAACGGCAGAGGCAAATAAGATTCCTTTCCAACGTATGGCTGCATCTAGAGCTACTGGAACAGATACAGATGCCTTTGCATATAGCAACGGCGGCGTAGCTTCAGCATTAATATCCTTGCCTTTACGATATATGCACACTACTGTGGAAACTGTTCATAAGGACGATGTGGAAAACGTTATTCGTTTGATCTATGAAACTTTACTAACCATAAAAGCAGGAGAAACTTTCAGCTATTTTGACTAAAACTAATTAAAGCCCTTTCCAAAAGAAAGGGCTTTCTTTTTCGATGGATGAACTCTTGGACATATTAGACAGTGAAGGTAATACCACCGAAACCACGGCGATGAAGTCCAATGCACATCAAAAGGGGCTTTTTCATGCTACCGTGCATATTTGGCTATATACTACAAACGGAAAAATACTACTGCAACAACGTGGCAAAAACAAAGGAACCTATCCCCTACTTTGGGGTGTCTCTGTAGCAGGTCATATTGGCGCTGGAGAGGAAATTAAAGTTTCAGCTATGCGCGAAATAGAAGAAGAAATTGGATTGATAGTTAACAAAGAGCTACTTGAAAAAATAGGTATTTTCAAATCGGTTCAGAAACACCATAAGGACCTAGTAGATTGTGAATTTCAGCACACTTTCCTTTTTAAGCTTAAAGTGCCAGTACATCAACTTGAAAAACAGGAAAGCGAAGTGGAGGCCTTAAAACTAATGCCGATACTAGATTTTGAAAAGGAAATACAAAGGAATAAAACACGACAGAAGTATGTTCCTCATAACGCTTCTTATTACCAAGATGTCATCAAAGCGATAAAAGAAAGATTATAAACTCTCTATAAAGCCTGCAACAGCATCCATGGCATATGCTTTTTGTTCACCACTCTCCATATTTTTAACCACAAAAGAGCCATCCTTTAATTCTTGGTCCCCTAAAAGTACCACATAGGGCACCTTTCGGTTGTTAGCATATTTAAACTGCTTCTGTATCTTAGCGCTAGAAGGATATACATCTGATTTAATTCCAGCTTTACGCAATTGGGTAATTAATTTTAAAGAAGCCAAGGCCTCTTTCTCCCCAAAATTCAAGCACAATACATCCAAAGACTTTTCTAGAGATTTCGGGAACAGATTCAGCTCTTCCATAACCAGGTAAATACGGTCTAGACCAAAGGATATTCCCACACCACTTACATCTTTTAAGCCAAAAATACCGGTAAGATCATCATAGCGACCACCACCGCCAATTGAACCCATAGCCACACCTTGTGGAGCACTTACTTCAAAAATAGCTCCCGTATAATAATTCAACCCTCTGGCCAAGGTCACATCTATTACCAAATGCGCTGTTTGTAATCCTAGTTCAACACAAGTTTCTATAATATAACGTACTTCAGCTACTCCTTTAGTACCCTCTTCAGAATCTTTTAGCATTAGTCCTAGTTGCGCCAACTGTTCTGTATTATTTCCCTGAAGATTAAACAAGGGAGCGGCCTTTTCAATAGCAGCGTCAGAAATACCTTTGTTGCGCATTTCCTTCTTTACGCCTTCCTCTCCTATTTTATCCAGTTTATCCAAGGCTACAGTAAAATCTACCAAAAGATGTTTAGCACCTATAACCTCAGCAATACCCGCCAAAATCTTACGATTATTCAATTTTATAGTAACACCTTTCAATTTTAAATCTGTAAATACAGCATCGTATAATTGCACCAGTTCAACTTCTTGTAGTAAGGAATCGGAACCGACTACATCTGCATCACATTGAAAAAATTCTCTGAACCTTCCTTTTTGCGGCCTATCGGCTCTCCAAACAGGTTGAATCTGATAGCGCTTAAATGGGAAATCGATTTCGTTTTGATGCATCACCACATAACGGGCAAAAGGAACTGTTAAATCATAGCGTAGGGCTTTTTCCGAAATTTTAGGCGCCAAGAAAACAGAATTTTTAGAACTGTACGTAACATCATCTACCTTTCCAATAAAATCTCCGGAATTCAGAATCTTAAAAATCAAACGATCACCTTCTTCGCCGTATTTACCCATTAAGGTATCAGAATTTTCAAAAGACGGAGTTTCTATAGGTTGGTATCCAAAAGTTTGAAAATATTTTTTTACCACATCAAAAATATAGTTGCGTTTACTAATTTCCTGTGGTGTAAAATCCCTTGTTCCTTTAGGTATGGATGGTTTCTGTGCCATTCTTTTTTTTTGCTTTACAAATATATAGGATTAGACCTTATAGACCCATTTAAGAATAGTGTAAAGGCCGCCAAACGTATCTAAAGGGGTAATTATTTTCCATATTAGGTGAATGAGTTCTCGCTTTAGCGTTAAGAAGAAGTTATCATCTTATCAAACCATTGATACAATTCTCCCTTAGTAATTGCAGCACCTTGTTCTATTAATTTGAACTTGTCTAAGTTTTTATCCTCGGTATACGATTTGGAGGCGGTCATATAGTCTACAAAATCTGATTGCCAGTTTTTCTTAAACCAGTCAAAGCCTATTTTAGTGGCCAAATCAATTTTAGGGTTCATTACCTTAACAGCGATAAGCTTCATTTCCTTTTCGGCCAATTCAAACAAGTGCATCTGTTGTGCGGAGATATTCTCCAAATAAGCAACTTTATTTAGAACACCCTCCCAAATGACGTCACTGAAGACATCCAATTCATCTTCTGCCACTTCCGGTGTCTTTTCTTTTATTTTGGCCCACTCCTCCCCTGTTATCGACTGTGTAGCCAAAAAATTAATGAATTCCGGTTGCAATTCTTGAAGTTGTTCTTTTGTAAGTCGGGTGTATTTCAAATCAGTTTGCTTTATGTAATTACTAGGCCTTAAAATCGGTGCAAATTTAAGATTAAAGTAGCAACTAAGGTGTTTAAAAACTGAATTATCATTTTATCCAAAACTTAAAACCGTTTAAAAAGGGGGTGATATTAGGTTACCTAAAAAAACTAGGCCATACATTCCGAACCTAAGATGCATTAGTAACTCGGAACGTGAGATTAGCGAAATGACTTGTGAGAATGGACAATTTACCTTCTTTATTTTAAAGGATATGGGTAAGGAATAAAGTAACTTTTACAACTAAGTTATATAAAGAAAATTCCTTTTCGAGAAGAATGAAACGGTTAGCTATACATTCATGGAGGCTAAAGATGTTTCCTAGTACCTTCTGAATTATAAATTGGAAAGATAGCTTCAAAATAAAAAGTGTCTTGTTAGTACTTTACCTTAATAAATTATAGTAAAATGTAGTATTTTGTCAATTTAAATAGACTTACTGTTAGGTGATTTTTATATTTTGAGCTAGTTTTATGAATTTCACCACTTAGAACAGGGTTTTCATATGTCACTTAAGTACTGATAAAGACAATATTTAAAATGATTTATTGTTTAACTTAATAACCTAATTGTTTCATTTTCAATGTTTATAGCTCTTCAAAACAAAAGCGCATATCCACAAATTTGTTTCGACCTTCTTTCCTACATGAGAGGGAAGTTACCAGATTTTTTGACCTATCATTCCATAAATCATATTATAGATGTTGCCAATGTATGTGATGATTACATAAAGTTTTATGACATTGATAATGAACATGGTAAATTGATTCGAATTGCGGCAATATCCCACGACCTAGGTTTTGTAGCGTCACCAAAAGATCATGAGGAACGCGGTATTTTAGAAATCAAACCATTTTTAAAAGATTCTTTAGATACAACTGAAATCGAGACTATTAACGGGATGATTAGAGCTACTAAAGTGCCGCAGCAACCTAAGACTTTCTTTGAAGAGATCCTTGCTGATGCCGATTTAGACTACCTTGGTAGAGCTGATTACGACACCCTCAGTTATGGCCTTTACAAAGAGTTAAAGCATTATAAAGCGGTAAAGACTGATAAGGAGTGGTTGGACTTACAGATAAATTTTTTGGAGAACCATCAGTATCATACCTCGTATGCCAAAGAGCATCGCTCGAATAAGAAATTAAAAAAAATGGAAGAACTTAAAGAACGAAAACTTAGACTAAAATTTTAGTTCTTTAAACTTCACCGAAATTACTTTATTTCTGATTTGTTCTTTCCGAGTACTATCCAAAAAGTTAGAGAATGAAACTTGGGAATTGTATCGTTGATTGGGTGGAGCATTGCTACTCAAAAAATCCTAAGAATTCTCCTAAGCTTAGCTTTCCATTTGCTATTTTACTTGTATAACATTTGCAACCAACCACGTACCAAATGTTCGCCACACGCTGAAAACGGAACTTAAACTAAAACCTAGGCAAGCATTTATGTCTTTATGATTACAAACCCTCAGAATTGAACTATTAAAATCACATGAAAAAGTAAAAGACCAAAAAGTCAACAACAAAATCAAACTGGCTGTATTGCGGGCCTCGGTAACTTTTTGTTATTTATATAGAGACTATTTTGAGCTGTAATAAATGCTAGCTTTTGCTTAAATCTTTAGGCTTTTAAGAAAAAATAGCATAATTCTGCAACCAAACAATCCATATAAATAAACCCGCGTAACTTTGTAAATCAATGCTGATGCTACAGCTATTCTGCATCATTCTCAGCTTGGGTAACTTCACTAAATGACGGAGAAGTCTTGGTAATGCTTCCTGCACCCTTTTTGTTAATTTTAAAAATAACATCCTCTGTTATGGTAAATAACAGAACAGATGAAAAAGACTTTCTGAGGTGTGAATTCAAAACCACAAAAGCCTCTTCTAAGGTAAGCTCGTCTTCCTTATCATCGGTCTCTCTGGATCTGTAGCGCAATTTAAGTAAGACCTTAAAACCATCTTCAGAATAGACTGGTCTGAGAAATATATTTCTCAAGTTAGGCTTACCAATGGTCTTTGCCATGGTTAACTTGGCAAAGCGCCCTTCTTGGACACTTTCTTTTACCTGTTCCCAGAAAAGAACAAACACATCTTGGTACGGCATAGACTGAAATTGATAAAGAATTATTTTCGCATTTCGAAAGTAACACTAATAATTCAATTCATAAATCCGAATCTACTATCATCACTCTTTTTTCTAAAAAAAAGTAATAAACAACAACTACCACAAAATAAACGGCATGGTGTCACCCCTAATTCTTTATTTTAGTACTTTAACTGTGAGATGTGTTCTTGGACTTGCGTCTGCTGGGACCTGTTGCCTTAGAGAAGGTAAATAGTATCAGGGAACAGACGACAAGAAAATGCTTTTGGCTTACTGATGTCTTTAAACAAAAAATAGAAACATCTGAAAGGTTTGACTTTTCTGCATTGGATTTGGACAATTGGTAAAGGAATGTGGTTTTACAAAAACTACGATAATGCCATTAACTGGACCTAAAAATGCGTAATCACTATGAAGTAAAAACTTTTGCTAACACTATAAATCAAATCATTGTACCCTATGGGTTACTGCAGTTCATATAGTCAAGGTTATCTGGAATTGAAAAGAAAATTCATGAAAATAAAAGTACTCCTTTGGTCCCTGTTTATTTCATTGCTCTTTAATGCTTGTGACTTTAACGACCAAAAAATAGAGGAAAAACCTAATATTTTATTCTTCCTTGTTGATGATCAAAGAAATGACCTCATTTCATGTGCAGGTCATCCGATTATACAAACTCCAACGATAGATAATCTCGCTGAAAAGGGCATGCGATTTACAAATGCTTTTGTTACAACTTCCATTTGTGCAGCAAGTAGAGCCTCAATTCTTACAGGCTTATACGAAAGCAAGCACAACTATACATTTGGCAAGAATCCCATTACATCTGAATTCATGAGCAATTCATATCCATTTTTGCTTAAAAAAGCAGGATACAAAACAGGTTTTATTGGAAAATTTGGAATTTCAATCAAAAAGCAAGATAGCATGCTAGCACAAATGTTTGACTTTTATAAACCTTCTCCTAAATCTGGTCCACATTTTGTAAAACTCACTAATGGCAGCAAACGACATTCTGCTGAGATTAAAGGAGATGAAGCTATTAAATTTATAAGAAATCAATCTAAAGAAAAGCCATTTTGCCTATCCATTAGTTTTAATGCGGTACATGCCGTAGATAATAATAAAACCCCAGGTAATGACGGGCACTATCCTTATCCAAAGGCAGTTGCACATCTGTATGAAAATATTGAAATGCCAAAACCCGAATTGTTCGATTCGGATATTTATGAAAATCATCCAGCGTTTTTAAAAAATAGCCTCAATAGGGAACGGTTTTTTTGGCGTTGGGATTCAGAAGAAAAGTATCAAGAGAACATGAGAGCTTATTTTCGTATGATTAGTGGGTACGATAATGTAATGCAAAGAGTACTAACAGCACTCGAAAAAAATGGACTTGACAAGAATACCATAATTATTTTCTCTTCTGATAATGGGTATTATATGGGCAATAGAGGCTTTGCTGGCAAATGGTCTCATTATGAAGAATCTCTTCGTGTTCCCTTAGTAGTTTACGACCCACGAGCAGCTACTAAAGCCATGGAAAAAACTAATGATGAAATTGCTCTAAATATTGATATTCCAGCGACTATACTTGATCTGGCTGGAATTTCACTACCTAAACTTTACCAAGGAAAAAGTCTGGTGCCCTTTTTGAATAGTGAAACAATTGAAACTTGGCGCACAAATTTTCTTATTGAACATAGAATGGAGCATGATAAAATTCCAAAATATGTTGGTCTTCGTAATCAACGATACGTCTATGCCAACTATTATGAACAAGATCCACCGTATGAGTATTTACACGATTTGCAAAAAGACCCTAAGCAACTAGAAAACCTATTACATAATTTTGAATACAAAGATGTACTCCAAAATATGAAAAGTAAATGTGACAGTTTAGAAAAAATAATTAAGAATTAAATAACTCCAACTGCATTGCCTAAAATCTACACCAATTTTAGGCAATGTATCTAAAGGTTAGTGGATGTAACTAAGGCTACCTAATATTATAATTTGACATTCATAAACGAAAAGATAAAAAAATAAAAGTTTTGGCTAAGTGCCTAATCGAAAGGGTATAGCCTTTAGTCCCATACTAACCTTAGCAGAGACGCTGAGGTGTTTTTAAAGAATAATATGAATAATTAAGAGGTATGAAAATTATAATTACACAACTATTATTGTTGGTCTGTTTTACTTGTATTGCGCAAGAGAAGAAAATAGAGTTAAATGGAAATGTCTATATCCTTGATTTTTTTGATGAATTTAATACTAATGAGATTGATACAAATAAATGGACTTTTAGAACTGATAGTAAACACTGGAGTACACAATTAGAAAGGAATATTGAATTAAAAAATGGGCTATTATATTTGAATCTTAAAAAAGAAAAAACACTTGATAAAGATTATACAGGAGCGGGAATAATTTCTAATGACACTCTTAAATATGGATATTATGAAGCTCGTTTAAAAATTCCTAAAGGAGAAGGTTGGCATACTTCCTTTTGGCTAATGAAACATAATCGACTTGGCAATACCAATCCTTCTGCTACTGAAATTGAAATTGATATTCTTGAGAATGATTCAAAATCTAAAGATGGTTATGAAATTGCTTTTCATAAGTGGTTGAATGGACATGTAAGTATATTTGGGCAACATGTGCCTACACCCAATATGAGCAAGGAATTTGTTGTTGTTGCTTGCGAGTATACTTCCACTCAAGTTAACTACTTTAGGAACGGAAAAAAAGTTAAAACCCTGGATATTTCTACACTTCCAAAAGGGTCTCTAAATATTTGGCTAACCTGTATAGCATCTCATTTGGGGGGAACCAAAGCTGTAGAAGATGAAAAATTACCTAATAGTGCCATCTTTGATTATGTGAGGTACTATAAATTAGAAGAAAAAATACCGTGAAATTTTGTGTAAGTAATGGCAAGGAAAGTACTGCGCAATCTGCTAACACACATACATTTTACTGCTATGTTTCTTATTAAATAATAATATGATTTTACGACAGAATAAATACATAGTTATAATTACATTACTTGTGGTCATCATTTCCTGCGCAAAAAGAGAGCAAAAGCCTTTCTCCTTTGTTCAATTATGCGATTCTCAATTGGGAATGGGAGGTTATGAGCACGATTTAAAAACATTCAAACAGGCAGTTAAACAAATAAATACACTTGATACTGATTTTGTTGTGCTTTGTGGAGACCTTGTTCATGAAGCGAATGAAAGTTCATATGCTGATTTTAAAAATATTTTGAAAGGGTTGAAGATACCCTTCTACGTTGCTTCAGGAAATCATGATGTAGGTAACATCCCAAATGATACCACCCTTAGTTTTTACCGAAAAACTATTGGAAAAGATTACTACGAATTTCAGCATAAAAACTATTCATTTATGGTAACAAACACCCAATTATGGAAAATAAATGTTGAGAATGAGTCAGACAAACATGATAATTGGTTTAAAGAAACACTTGAGTTTCAAAACAGGCAACAGTATCCAATATTTGTTATTGGACATTATCCATTATATACAGAGTTTCCTGAAGAAGAAGAGCACTATTATAATTTACCTGTGGGTAAGAGGAGAAGGATATTAGAATTATTTAAACAAAACAATGTTGTCGCATACTTATCAGGTCATACTCATAAGTTAGTAGTAAACGATTATGAAAACATTCAACTAGTTAGTGGTGAAGTTACTAGTAAGAATTTTGACAATAGACCTTTGGGATTTAGACTTTGGGAAGTTTCATCAGACACTATAAAACATCAATTTGTTTCTTTACAACTATTGAATAATGTGAAATAGTGAACGTATACTTACCAAATGTGCTAAGACTGGAACCTAAAATATGATAGATAATACAAAAACGGATTTAGGAATTAATTATAAAGGTTTTTTAGTTGATATAATTATTTATGTATGCGTAATGTTTTTGGTGCGGGAGGTTTATATACCAGAAATAGGTTTTATAGCAAATGGCCTTTTTTGGTCATTTACAACTTTGATTGTAGCAAGCTGGAGAATGAAAGTGAGAGGGGTAACTTGGAAAGATTTAGGACTCATAAAACCCGATAGCTTGCAGAAAACATTAGGAATTTCTGTTCTTATTTTCATATCAATAGTGATTTCTATAATTATCTTTGAACTGATTAAAGAACACTTCCCTTTTTATATTACACCAGATAGTTCATCAGAAACCGCTGTATCAAAGTTTGGAGACCTGAAAGGAAACTGGGGGCAGTTTTTTTTGATTATCCCGTTCATTTGGCTCGAATCGATGTTAGAAGAATTACTGGACAGAGGTTTTTTAATGAACTGGATTGAAAAATTATTTTCGATGACCTCACTTGCCACAGTTATTGCTGTTTTAGTACAAGCAGTAATTTTCGGGTTCAGACACTCAAATGATTTGTCAGAAAGATCAATAACAGTAGGACTTATTGGTTTAGTAATGGGAATAGCCTATATAAAATTCGGACGTAATTTATGGCCTTTAATTATTGCTCATTGCATATTGAATACTATGTCTATGGTTGAGAGAGTAATGTGATTAGAAAATTAATCATGTCCAACAGAACTTTTCTTATTTTTTGATACACGTATTAGTTTTCAACTAACCCAAACCGGGTTATGTATTTTGTTTTATTCCTAAAGTTCCATACCCTTCGTTTACCGTTTGTTCTGGTTCTCTTCATAGCTGACAAGGCAGAAAACCCGAACAAACACATAAACCATAGAAGATTGGAGATTGATACTATACTCTTTTCAATTACCCTACCCCGCTCTTAATGTTTATAAAAAAGATGCAACTAATCGTTTAGAAAATTATGTAAAAAAAGTAATCCCGAGGCTCAGTCATTCAGGAGTGATTTCATAATACTAATAGTTATACTATTAACAAATTGTAGTTTAACTATTAATTATGAATAGTAATTATATTAATCAAGCCAAGAGTACTATTTTTGAACTTGAATAAGTTTAAATAATTCGATTATGAAATTAAATTTCAGCACAATCAGTATCCTATTTATGATAACAGCAGCAACAACATTAGTTGACAGTGAAAAGCGATTCCTAAAAATCTCTAACCAATCATAAACTTGCTAAGGAATCTCTAGTAACCTTCTAGCATGTATCGCATATCTAGAAAGAGATGTCTTTAATTTCTCTATAAACTATCTAATTTTTATTTATTATTATGAAAAAATATTCAACACTCCTCTTATTAGTTTTCGTTTTTCTCTATACTAATGCAAAAGCTCAATCTGCAATAGATTCAATTCAATTGAAAAAAGAGTTCTTTAGTTTGGACGAAGCGTTAAAAAATCCTGAAGATGTTTATCGCATAAATTTGAGTAATCAAAACTTACAAATTTCAGATACTACTTGGTCAAAATTTACCAACCTCCAGTATTTAAGTTTGAAAGATGACCACCTAAAACAAATTCCGGCAGGTATTGGTTATTTAAAAAACCTTAAAGTTCTTGATTTGAGCGGGAATGATTTCAAAGTATTACCATCAACTTTTAGTAACCTAACCAATTTGCAAGAGTTATTTTTAAATGATGACAAATACTTCAAGTTCAAAAAAAACATCTCTATTCTAAGCACACTACCAAATCTAAAATCCCTTCATATTGAAAACGATGGCTTGAAATCATTGCCCAAAGACATGTATAAACTAACTCATATAGAGTCATTGTACCTTAACAACAACCAGTTCAAACAATTACCTATAGAGTTAAAGGGATTGAAAAATTTACAATATCTAGATTTTCACGATAATCAGTTCAGGCTGACAGCACAAGATATTCAAAACCAAAATTTCGGATATAAAATTAGATTTTAAGTGCTGAAAATTACCTCAGAATGGTAACAAGGCTTGTTACATATTTACCTTAATAATCAAATTAATTTAAAAGTTCAATTAAGAAGTGGTTAGGCTTGTATAGCAACATTTCTAGAAGGAGAAATTCCTTTTAAACATAAAGTAGATTACCATAACATGTATTAAAACAAAAAAAAAGATGAAAAAGGAATTTTTAGCATTGGGAGCAATGGTGGTTTTATTCACCAGCTGCGCAGTAATAAGGCCGGGAGAAACTGGAATTAAACAAACATTAGGTAAATTTTCAGATGAAGTAATAACCCATGGTACCGTATATTATAATCCTTTTATTAGTAAAGTGATAAAGGAATCCACACAAACTAATAATATAAAACTTGAGTTGAGTCTACCCAGTAAAGAAGGACTAAGTGTAAATTCTGAAATTTCAATCCTTTATCGTTTAGAACAAAATAAGATTCCTTCTGTATTGGAAAATTTAGGGCAGGAATATGAGTCTATAATTACTAGTGTTTTTAGATCGGCCTCTTCAGATGTTTGCGCTAAGTTTTATGCAAAGGATATGCATTCCGGTATGCGAGCGAAAATAGAAGAGGAAATAAAGGTTAAAATGGCAGAAAACCTTACAAAGCAAGCAGATGGTATCGAACTCATTGCGGTTTTGATGAAAAGCATTCGATTACCTGATGGTTTAGCCAGTTCCATAGAGCAAAAACTACAAGCGGAACAAGATGCTATGCGAATGGAGTTCATTCTGCAACAGGCAACATTAGAGGCCGACCGCAAGATAATTGAAGCTAAAGGGGAACGGGACGCTCAAAAAATATTGTCTGAAGGGCTTACCGATAAACTTATTCAAATTAGAAGTATTGAGGCGTTTCGTGAACTTTCGCGTTCTCAAAATACTAAAGTCATCATTACGGATGGAAAGACACCTTTATTGATACAACCTGATATAAAATAAAAAGACACAGAAACAGCAAGTAAAAGTAGAGGCATATCGACACTAAAAATTTGTCGGCCATGCTAAAAATCATCACCGCCATATAATACAAGGCTTAAATTTGAGGAAGTGGATATCAGTGAACTTACCTATAGGGCAATGCCTCCAGAATAGCTAAAACCTGTTTGAGGAAGACCTTACGAAGGAACCAGGTATTCTTGAAAACGCTACTAACTATTTCCTCAAGGTGGTGTCTATAATATTTAAAAATAGTCGCAATAAATATACCTTTATGATTTTGACATTTTCAACATTTCACTTTATGGAGTTTTATTACAATGCTACTATTTCCTGTTCCCGCTCCAATCCATCTTATTTCGATTAAAACGGATGGTCATCTACTTATTTGAGTGTTTGCCGGTATCTTTTTGGACTTACAACTAACAGGTGCTCTGCTGTAGCTGAACAAGGATGAAATACTAAATTATTAGTCGCCAATAAAAAAATTAAAGAAGTACATGAAAAAGATATCGGCTTATTTTGGACTCATACTATTTTTATGCTCGTGCGTTGATGTAGATTCTAACTTAAAATTGGAAATAGCAGATATGCATCAGTTCAATCAATTACCCAAGGGTAGTATAGATTTAACCCATAGGGATACGGTTTATATCCCTATATATTCAGAGATACACATGGAGCATAATAGTAGAAAAATTGGGTTAACAGTAACAATGAGTATACGCAACACAAGCCTCAAGGACACTATCTATCTAGAAGATATAAATCACTATAACTCTCAAGGAGAACTAGTCCATAAGTATCTAAGTGATATGATGTTTTTAACTCCCATGCAATCCACAGCTTATGTGGTTGAAGATAGCGACATTAAAAGTGATTTAGAAGGAAGTTTCATCGTCAACTGGGGCGCTACCACTTCAGAAGTAAAGCCAATATTTCAAGGAGTTATGATTTCAACCCTTGGACCACAAGGAATTTCATTTGTAAATGAAGGCGTTTCTGTTAGTGCCAAGACCATTAGGTAATGTAAGGGTAAGTTTTAAAGGAGTAAGAGGTTAACTCCTATGTTCCCTGACCTGTTCGAGACTAAAAATAAGATCAACCGGTAATATTAGGAATTTCAAATACTAAAATTTATTATGGTTTAGAAGTAACTTTTCCAAAGTGTTTTGCCAAGCTAACTAACTTACCAGTGTCCCGTTCCCTTTTCTCCTTTAAAAGGTCCTACCAAGTCAGGAGTGATCCATCCAGCATAAAATTCGCTATCCTGCGCCAATACACGTTTTCCATCTATATAACATTCAAGATGTTGAGGATAGAATGCTACATGATTTTTCAATGCTGCAAATTCTGGAAAAGGATTTGTGTACGACCAAGCCACTGGCCGGTTAATCATGGTTTTCAAAGCCCAGTAAATAGCATTCCCCTTCCATTCACACATCGAGGTCTTTCCATGTATTCTTACTAATGCACTCATGTCAATATCACACTCTGGAATATAATACGTTGGTGGACTAGCTGTCTCTAGTACTGCTAGTACATCACCGGAATCTACAATATCCTTTCCTTTGTATTTGACTACTATTGATTTGCTTATTTTTTCGATAATTGGAGGACGCGGAAAATCCCAAACGGACCGCTGTCCTTTTTTCGGCTCAATTGCAAATGGTGGTCTTTTATTACCGGTATTGTTCCAGCTTTCACGAGCCTTTTGCAACCAATTTTTCTCCGTTTTCCTTTCCTCATTTAGTTCCATATAATTAGCGTAAATATTTCATCCGTTATGTGAACTTTTGGTATGTTACTAAAAATAAAGCGTGACGGTAATAAATTAGATTTCATTCGACTTCGTTTAACTTCCAGTCGTATGGATAATAAGATACTTTTACATTTTCAGGTAGTTTTTCAGATTTGTACCTGTTGATAAAGTCGGTCACCTCTCCATCATATTCAAAATCACTTTTGTACCATACAAAAATCTGTGAAATCTTTACTTTGTTTTTATTAACTTGAATAAAATTTGGGTCGTTCAAGGCTTTTTTCGTTTGCCGATTTAATTGTGATTTCAATCTAGTGGGCGTATAGGCTTCGTCTATAATAGGCGGACACCCTAAGCCGGCACAAACAAGGACAAAATGCAAACGCGGGTCTTTTGAAAAATTCTCTTGTAACAATTGATGTTCCATATCGTTTAGGGTAATGCTTTTTCCGCCGATATCATATTTGATTTTATCGAAAAATCCAGCAACATCTAAAGGTGATTTCAGGGGATAGTTGTCTATTATTCCTTTTATAACCGAAAGGTTATAACCGTTAATCCAGAAAGCTTGGTACTCGCCCAAATTTGCTTTAGCTACTGAAATTTCTTTGGCCATCTCTATCAATTCGTTCAATGCTGCCGGATTCTCCTTAATACTTTTATATGTAACCCTGCCATTTTTCACATTGGTCTTAAAAAACATATCAGACTTTGAAAAGAAATCAGCTGTACTTTGCGCATGTCCAAAAGAAATGGATACCAATAATATAATAAGTAAAAATATCTTTTTCATTTCACTGCTATTTGATGTTAATATGGAACCAAAATTCTTGTAGCGTCTAGTTTCACAATCAAACTAAAAACCAAAAGACCATAAGTATACAAAGAAAGCAGGAATATTACTATTCAAGTTCATATCTAAATATTTCTAAATTAAACCTTGCGATTTAGATTTTTGATATAAAAAAGTATTGAAAACATTTAATGTTTGAGAATTTTTCTATTTATGTTATTGAGAATTTTTCACTTAATGAATGTTTTACAAAAACATTAAAACATTGAAACTGTTTGTGTTAAACTCCTTTGGTAAATAAAAAAGCTATTTCGGACATTTAAAGTGAGCCTTCGTCCTTAGCTGTTGTCTAAGTCCTTGATTTTCAACTTTATTTGGATATTATATTTTAACAAAAGTGATGTAAAATCTTATTGATTAAGGATTTAATCAAAACACTTTTATGTATCTAAATACTAATTTTAAGGCAACAACAATATGGACTTAACTAATGAAGATCAAATTAACCCTTCTAAAATAATGCAAATCGGAATGGGGTTTTGGGCATCAAAAATCCTACTCACAGCAGTAAACATGGAACTTTTCACTTATTTGGCACAAGGTGAATTAGGAGGCCAAGATATTAAAGAAAAATTGAAGTTACATGACCGAGGACTATACGACTTTCTTGATGCATTGGTCGCTCTGGGCTTCTTAAAAAGAAGTGGACTAAAAGAAACGGCTATGTATCGCAATTCGGAAGATGCACAAGTATT
>RCNB010000041.1_pt1 | contig 89096 bp, 80 predicted proteins | sample 2041321 | NCBI WGS metagenome assembly RCNB01 (sample SAMN09708232, study PRJNA481090) | Marine sediment metagenome, whole genome shotgun sequencing project. | reverse complement strand
GTGATCGTTCCGTTTTTTAAGACCGTTAATGCATTACTTCTATTTGCAGTATCAGTACTATTTCCAATTTCAAATAAAGGATCGGTTTGAATCCAACTAACTGGGTTTCCACCACCAATATTAAGATTTCCAACGGACATTGAATTAAACGCCTCAACTATTAAACCAGAACCAATTGCAATAGTGTTCCGTCCATTAGCTGATGATAAGAAGCCAAATGATAGCGAGCCATCACCAGTAGCATTTGAATTTCCCATTGCAATTGCATCTTCTCCCGAAGCATTGGCTGAATTCCCGATGGCAGTTGCGTTGTCGCCAGATGCAATAGATCCAAACCCCAAAGCAGTTGAACTGTAACCTTCCGCACTGGTGGCTTGTCCCATAGCTGTAGCAGCCAAACCTGAAGCTTTTGTATTTGGACCCATAGCGAATGCGTAAGCGCCAGTTGCACCGAGAATATCACTTGCATTTAAACTGTAACTTAAATCCACTGCATTTAATCCAATATTACCATAATTGGCTGGACCGTTTCCAATCAGTCTCCAACCAATACCATTGCCCTCATCTAAAGTTTCAAGACCAGATACATTAGCGGCACTTAGGGCATAGGGTACCGCTTTAAATTCCGTAGTGCCCAAATCAACCAATCCAGAGCCCGTATCTATTTGAACATTTAAAAAATGATCATCACTACCCCAATCAATTGATGGAAAATCTCCACTAATTATCGTGCCTTCACCAATTGAAATTGCCATAACCCCAAAACTATTTGTTGTTGGCGTATGGTTTTCTGAATAAACATTGGTTAACCCAATACCTTTTAAAATACTAAACTGAACCTGGACCGACTGATTGGCGACAACATTACCTATATTGTCTTTAATAAGTGCTTTGTAATTAATGCCTTTGCTCTGTGAGAAACTTAAACCAGAAATTAGTAGTGTGAGTAAAATAAGTTGAATGTTTTTCATATTGACTTGATTAATAGCTTTTATATGTAGAGTTGTTTTTTTCAATTAAAACCCCATAAGTGAGTAATCCTCTGTCTTTATATTGGTTTCTTTTTGATTAAGGCTTACAGCGGTCATAGTAAAGCTTTGCTTTTTTTTCTTTTTATGTTCAAAATTCATTTCCATGAGTAATGCGTCTTCCTCAAGCACTTGCATTAGAGCAGGATCAAAACCTTTGGGTGTGTTTTTTTTAGAATATGCAAAGAGCGCACTAAAGCTAACAGGAGCATCTAGGGTGAAGTACATAGTGCCTTTATAGTCAGCATTTTCTACCTCAATACCATAGCATTGATAACCCAAAATTTCTTTTGTTCCTATTTCTTTGAAGCTCATTTTTGGATCTTTTTCTTTTTTGGTTGCTTCTTTTTGAGGAGAACTTTGCATAGCCATTTTCTGGCCTCTGGAGTTCATAAATGTGATGATTTTTTCAATTTTCGGATCCATTACAATACACATAAAGTCCATTTGTTTGTATTCTTCACTGGATATTTGCATGCCAAAATAATCACTGTCAGGATTTATTAGGTAATCCATGTTCATTTCTTCATTTTTTGAAGTTTTCATAATGGTTTTAAATTCCCATTGAAACGTATAGATATCTGGTAATTTCGAAGCATTTTTTTTGCCTTTGCCCATCATGGCTTCCATCATTTTTTTTGCATCTTGAGCATTTATGTTTGTACTTAGGAATAAACTTAACACGATAAGTATTGTAAGTTTTGTTTTCATTTTATTATTTCTTAATTGTTGTTATCTTTCTTCTTTTTGTCTTTTTTATTGTGTTTCCAAGGTTCTAATCCTTTTTCTAGATTTAGAATCTTCCCCAAAGGCCCTGGAATCATAGATTGTTCTATTGCATCGGGAAGTTTTACGCTGCAGTTTTGGTAGGTATAAACAAATTTGCCTGTAGGATGATCTTCTTTTTTTACCTCAGGATTGATTGTGTTTATATACAATTCGGACAGCCTTCCTTTATCATCAAACTGAATATAACTTCCAGGATATTCAGAATCGTTATAGCTAAACTTTGTACAGTTATCTGAGTTGTTGCACTTGGTTTTGGATGGTGTGTAATAGGAGTCATCTTCAAAATGATTGGGTTTATATATAAATGCCAATTCAAGAATCAAGAAATTAAGAGCAATATCTTTTTCTTCTAAGGCTCTAAATACTTCCAAGTATGGTTGTGGAGGAAGTTTATAGGCTTGGGGAATCATACTAGCAGTCATAAACCCCATCATGCCAGATGATAATAATGTTGCTTTTTCGTAACTACTTAATTCTTGGTTGTAAGCATAAAAATAGCCTTTGCTGTCATGAAACATTGGTTTTGTTTGTCCGCTTACATCTTCAGTACGCATGGCAATTGCATCTGCATCAAAATATTGAGTTTGAATAACTGCTTCGGTTTCATAATACAGTTTCATAACCACATCAGTGGTAAAGAAATCTTTAGCTGAATTAATAATAAGTTCTTCATCATTGCTTGACGCTGATCTATTTTTTACATTATCTGTGCTATCAAATGAAATATCTCTAGTTTCTAGTCCTTTTTCTTTTGCTCTTTTCTTTAGCTTTTCTAGAAGTTGGGCTTCAGCATTAAACCCAGAAAATACTACTAAAAGAGTTGTGATAATTAGTTTTGTTTTCACTTTAAGATTTTTATTAAGTAGGAATTGTATTAAGTAGCTCAGGATACTTATTAGTATATTTAAATTTGAAAGGTTAACAAGCTTTCCTGTATGTTGCAGCTAATTCTTTATTTTTATAAATCTTTTATTGTGATGTGTTAACCTTTTACTGCGAAAACTAACTAATGAACAAAACCAGTGTAGAACATCAAATGTCTTTATTAAAAAAGGGAGATTCTTTAATGCTGGAAACCATATATAAAGAAAATAGATTGCCTTTTTATAATTTTGCTAAAAAATATGATATCCCTGAGGCAGATGTTATTGATGTGTATCAGGATGCTATTATTGCTTTAAGAGACAATGTGGTTCTTGGAAAAATAGAGACCTTAGATAGTTCTTTGCGAACATATTTATTCTCTATTGGTAAGTTTATGATCTATAAGAAAATTAACAGTTATAAAAACACGAATCCTTTACCAGAGGAGATAAAAAATTTAGAGCAAGAGGTTAGGTTTTTTGATTATGAAAGAGCTGCTATTGACCCTAAACAACAACGTGTTAATTTATGTTTAGGTCAATTGGGCGAAAAGTGTCAGCAGGTTTTAAAATTATTTTATTATGACGGATTGACTCTTGAAGAAATCCAGCAGTATTTAGGATACGATAATTACAATGTTGTAAAGAGTCAAAAATCGAGATGTTTAAAAACCCTAAAAAAAATGCTTGAAAAGCAATAATATGGACAAGGAACAATTACTATCAGATTATTTTTCGGGCAGGTTGTCGGAAGAAGAACAAAAACAGTTTAATGAATTTTTGGAATCTGATACCGATTTTAAAAATGAATATGAATTCCAAAAAAGTGTTCAGCATGCTGTCGTAAAAAAAGAACAGTCGCAGTTAAAAAAGCAACTGCAAACATTTGAAAGCGATATTACACCTACTAAACGCAAAAATTTATGGTGGTTGGCAGCTGCATCAATCATTATTTTAGTCGCTTCCGGACTTTATTTCACAAGGTTTGACAACTCAAGTGAGGCATTGTTCACGGTCTATTATCAACCTGCAAAAAATATTGTACACCCAATTGTAAGAAATGGCAATGCTACCAGCGATTTTACAACAGCGTTTATCGCATACCAAAAGCAAAACTACAGTGTAGCAGAACAACTATTTGAAAAGGCCTATCAGAGCACTCATAAATCAGAATTACTTTTTTATCAAGCCATTAGTATGATAGAAACAGATAGGGCTGATTTGGCGGTTAATACATTGAAAGAGCATCAGAAATTTACAGATGATGTTTCTGAAAAAACACAGTGGTATTTGGCTCTAGCCTATTTGAAACAAGATGATAGTGAAGCAGCAAAGGCAATTTTGGAGGATATTATGATGCAACCTGAAGCTTTTAAGCATGAAGAGGCAAAAGCATTATTTAAAAAATTGTAAGCGCTTTCTAAACAAAAACGCCAAGACGATCAAAAGTAAAATTCCTATATATAAATACACGTTAGTAGTTGAATTAATCAAGGGCGATGTATTCCCAGATACAATAAATCCTGCCCAATAATACGGGTGCTTCAATGCGATTTCGTTGGTTGTATTTAGATACTCTTCTTTGGCATTTTTCAAAGCAATATCTTTGGCTTTACCGTCTTTTAAGTGTTTATAAAAAGCAGTCATAATTTTAGACGTCGCTTCGTCGTCCACTTTCCATAAACTCAGTACTGTACTTGGTATACCAGTATAAGTGAAGGCTTTAGAAATACTTTGTACGCCTTCACCATTCACAAAATTGCCTCCGCCAGTTTCACAGGCACTTAAAACGGCCAATTGTGCCATAAAGGTTTCATTGTACAATTCACTCATAAGCAAACGGTCTTTTCCAAATTCTAAACTTGAAAATTCCGGAGTTTCGTTATTAATATTAGAATGCATTGCTAAGTGCAATACGTTAAAGTCTTTTGCTTTTTCTAGAAATTGAGATTTTGATAAATTATCAAAGGCCATTCCGTCAAATTGATTTAAAACATTCTTAGATTCATTAATAACACTTGGTAACTCATTGTTTGTTGCATTTGAAGTTGAAAACACACCAATATTTAAATGGTCTTCAAAGGAATTAATAGTGTTTTGCTCACTTAATAATGTTAGAGATGTTGAATAACTAAACGCATGTTTTGACAACCTAACTGTATTGGATTGATAGGTTGTCATTAAACTTTCAAAAGGCAAATAATTTAGAATATGATCTGGAATTATCGTAATGTTTTCAAAGGCAGCACCATCGATTACATCAGAAATCAGTGGTTGTAACTGGGTGCCTAATTCAATATGTTCAGAATTAAACGAAGACAGCTTTTTTATATAATTAGATATTCTATTTTTTATATTTCCTGTTACATTTAGTTCCTTAAAGCCTAAGTTGTCTTTTGATATCGTAAAGCAGTAAAGTTTATCTTCAGAAAAAATGTATTTAACAATAAGATTATCTGTTGCGATTGTTTTCTGAAAGTTTGATACCTCAAACGATTTAAAATTCCGATTATAATAATTGCTATAATTGGTTTTTATACTGTTTTGAAGTTTACTTAAGTCTAAATTTAAGTCCGTTATTCTACTTTTTATAGTGTCGTTTTCTAATTTTACTTTTTCATTTTGTGAATACAAAGTGCGCTGATAATAATTTATGAGACTTTTTAATTCGTTCTCTCTATTAACAATAGTGTCAGGAATATTAAGGTTTTGTTTGTGCTTACTATATAAAAATTTAGACCATGTTAATTTAGAAGTACTGCGTTCAATAGCTTCTAGCGTTTTACTTAATTCATGTTTTGAAGCATTATATTTTAAACAGTGGAGTAGGCTTTTTTCAATTTTTTTAAAAGCCTCGTAAAGCGTATCATTATAGTGATCGCCCAAGTATAAATTATTGAATATATCTGCTGCAAGAAATGATAAATTTTGTGCTTTTTGAAGATTATTTTTATCGCCTGAATTTATGAATTGCTTCAGATAATAATTTGAAGCAATCAGAAAGCCATCTATAGATTCAAACGAATAAAAAGGTTTTATTTGGTTAATAGAAATTAGATTTGAGTCATCAATTTCTTCATCCTTTAACAAATAAAGTTGTAATGCTTGTGTAATGTGATTTTTAGCTGCACTAAAATGTGATTTTTTTGAAAGTAAGTCTGCATAGTTTGTATGCAAATAAAAAAGCTCATGCGGATTATCCTTGGCATAGTTTTCGATCAGTTCTTTTAAGACTAATTCGGCGTCATTCAAACGATTTGCATCCTTGTATTTTTTAAATAATTCTATTTTGTATCCTGTTGGGTCTAATGAAAAATCATCCTTAAACACTGTGATTAGATTAACCGCCTTTTTTAGAAGTTCAAGAGACTCGTCTGATGATTTTTCAGGAAGCTTTGAATTATAAACATAAATAGCGGCCTCATATACAACGTCTGCAATGAATTCTCTTGAAGATTCTTTTAGTTCAATCTCTGATAAGTTGATATACACTTTAGCGTTTACGAAATCCTTTTTTTCGAAAAAGAGGTCAATATAATTTTTGTATAATGCTAAATATTTGGATCGTCTTTGATGCTTAAATTCCGCAGCTTTATGTTTGATGGAATCTATGAATTTAGCTTGTCTGTTAAGATATGTTTCAGCCAGTTCATAATTTCCATAGTCTAAATACCACGAGCTAAATTTGCTGTTAAGTGAAAAAAGAGAAATACTTATGTCTTCAGATGTTTCTCGCCAAAGTTTCTCGCACTGTTCTAATGCAATGAATTCTTTTTGGCGCATGCCTAATCTTTTATAATTATTAGCCATGCGTGAATAATTCATTGCTGGATCCCGTTTATTATCAGGATGATGATTAACGTACAATTGCGACGCCTTGTCATAATATTTTAATGAATTGATATAGTCCCCAAGCTTGTTATTAATAAATCCAAGATCATCAAATATCAACAAAGTTGCGGCATGATGCTCAGGAAGTGTATCTAAGACGATTTTCAAATATTCTTGTGCTTCAATCTGTGCCATTCTCCAATTTTGGACATAACCATATTGATGATAAATTCTATTAGCAATATGATGTTTTAAATCAGTAGTTGGCGACGTTATTTCCTTGCTTATTTCCCTCGCTTTAATTGAATGTACCAAAGCTTTTCTATGGTTTTCCTGGCCGCCTTTTGCTTCATAGATACAAGATTGCGTATAGTGATATTTTACCTCGATGGTTTTTTTGAAGTTTGTTGTATGATCGTTTTCTTTAAGTGCTAACGATCTGAATTTTAATGATTGGCTATATTCACCCAATAAATCAAGTGAATCAGCTAGAGAGGTGTTGGTTTTTTTGTTAGAGTTTTGGGAATAAATCGAAAACAGAAAAAAAAAATGTATAATAAAGAGGAAAGAGGTTTTGTAATCTTGCATTATTATGAATAAATTATTGAATATAAGGTACGCATAATTAGAGGATGACTTTGTATACAATATTGAACCGCCTTTCTTGAAGCCATTATTATTTTTAGTAAGGGCTTTTATTATGCTTGAATCGTAAGCTTTCGAACTTTTATAGACTAATGGTTTGAATATTTTTTTATTAAATGATTTTAAACTATTTTAGGCTATATGAATAATAGCATTCTACAGGCTTCTTATACTACATTAAGTAAAACTAAAACTCTCCTTTCTCGATTATCGAATGAGCAACTTTGTGATAGTAATATACCACCATATCATTCAAGTATTGGATCACATGTGAGACATATTCTAGATTTTTATAAATGTATATTTACTGGGATTGAAAATAACCTAGTTGATCTTACAAATAGGGATAGAGACTTAAATGTAGAAAATGATTGCAATTGTGCTGCGGATTATTTGGAACAAATATTGAATTCAATAAAAAATTCCAACCTTGAAGTCACTGATGAAATAGTGGTAATTGATGACCTTGGTCAAGGTAAAATAAGAATTAAATATACCATAGGCTCACTTTTGGCCCAAGCGAATAGTCATACAATTCATCACTATGCCATTATTAATTATATTCTTGATAGGCTTAATATAAAAATGGAAGATGAAGATTTTGGACTCAACCCTACATCTCCAAAAAAACAGCTAACCCAACTTAATTAATCTTTCTTTTTGAACATACTGTCCATTATCGTTTGAATGCCTTTAAATGAAATAATAATAGCTCCAATACATAATAATATACCTATTATCAATAGAGGTACGTAAGTTGAACTTTGGCGGTCACCAAATACAATGTATAGTAGTGTCGGGCCAGCAAACATAAGTATTAAAGCAATACCCATATATTTCAATCCTTTTCCTAAAAGCTCTTTGTCTGTACTCATTTATTAAAATTTTGAATGGCACTTCTTACACTTTTATACTTTTCAAGAAGTACTTCCGCTTCGGAATAGGTGACATTAACTTCACCCATTATCATTTTCACTCCTCTATCCACTAGTTTGTTATTGCTCAATTGCATATCAACCATTCTATTTCCTTTTACATGTCCTAGTTGTATCATGGTGGAAGTCGTAATCATATTAAGTACTAATTTTTGAGCTGTACCCGCCTTCATTCTCGAGCTTCCTGTAACGAATTCTGGCCCAACGACAACCTCAATGGGATACTTTGCTGCCGCAGCCAATGGACTGCCTTGATTACAGGTAATACAACCTGTAATGATTCCTCTTGAGTTGCATGTTTTGAGTGCACCAATAACATAAGGCGTAGTGCCGGAGGCAGCAATTCCAATAACTACGTCATTCGTATCGATATTGAATTCTTGAAGATCTTTCCAACCTTGCTCTTGAGAATCTTCTGCAAATTCCACCGCTTTTCTCATGGCGGCATCACCACCTGCCATTATACCAATTACTAGATCATGTGAGACGCCAAATGTCGGTGGGCATTCTGATGCATCTACTATTCCCAATCGTCCACTTGTGCCGGCACCAATGTAAAATAGACGTCCTCCTTCTTTGAGTTTGTCTAAGACTTGTTTTATTAATATTTCAATTTGTGGGAGTTGCTTCTCAACAGCCAAGGGAACTGTTTTATCTTCACTATTGATGTTGATCAATAGTGAAGATATGGACATCTGCTCTAGATTGTCATAATTTGAACTGGACTCAGTAGTTTTCTTGAAACTCAAAGTGATTTGTTTATGCTTATAAAATTAATACTTAAAGATAAAAATAAGTGCTATTCAATGGTAATCGTTTGTTTGAATTCTTCAACGATTGCAAAATAACCTAGAGGAAACACATTTGGTTGATCTACATTATCAAAAAGATCAATATTGTCTAGATCCGTAACGTCAAAAATATTCCCTCTAACGGTAGAAACAGGGGTTTGGAAAGGCCCTTGCTGCCCATCGCTTTGTTCAATTAATTGATTCATATAATTATAAAATTGCTCATCGACTCCCATAAGACTGATAGTGATTTCGCTTCCTGCTTGAAATTGCATATCGTAGAAATATGAAAACTCGAACTGTTGGCCTTGGTAGAATTTATCCTCGGTGACTAGATAATTTGCAAAACTAAAATCAAACAAATAAAAATCATTCCTTAGTCCGTCATCTGTGAATGTAACGATGACCTCCGTTTCGTCATCAGAAAACAGGGTATTGCTACCTTGAACTACATTATCAATAGGCACCGCCGGAACATATCTTGTACTTCCAAAATATTTTCGACCTTCATGATTTACGATCAAGTCGAAAACGACATCAAAATCCAGTATACTCGTCATTATTCTTTGCTCAGTCATAAAAGTTGGATCAGGTGTATAAATGCCTGAGCCAGGAACTTCTTCCCAAAGATTGGAGAAGCCAGTACTGATAACTATTCCATCCTCATACGTGGTATATGTAATAAGAATACTTTCAGCGGAAGTGACTGGAATATCTTCAAAGAAGTTAGCGGTCTGTGAAAGCTTCACCTCAACTGGGATATACGTTTCATTTCTATCTACCCTTAATAACCCTTCAATTATTAACCTTGGAGCTTCGCTAGGAGTATCAACTTCTATGACATCTTGGCAATTTGTTAAAATGCATAGAACTAATATAAAGGCTATTTTTTTCATCATTTTAAAACTTAAATTTATCTATTCAATGGTAATCGTTTGTTTGAATTCTTCTACAATGGCAAAATAACCTAGAGGAAACACTTCTGGCTGTTCTACGTTGTCAAAAAGATCGATATTGTCTAGATCCGTAATATCAAAAATATTACCTCTAACTGTAGAAACAGGGGTTTGGAAAGGCCCTTGTTGCTCACCGCTTTGTTCAATTAATTGATTCATATAATTATAAAACCCCTCATCGACACCTAAAAGGCCAATCGTGATTTCACTTCCTGCTTCGAATTGCATGTCGTAAAAATATGAGAATTCGAATTGTTGACCTTGGTAGAATTTATCCTCGGTGACTAAATAATTTGCAAAACTAAAATCAAACAAATAAAAATCATTCCGCAGTGCGTCATCAGTGAATGTTACGATAATTTCTGTTTCTTCATCAGAAAATAGGGTGTTGCTACCTTGTACTACATTATCAATAGGGACCGCAGGAACATACTCCGTCCTTGCATAATATTTTCGTCCTGCATGATTAATGATCAAGTCGAAAACGATATCAAAATCCGCTATAGTCGTCGGTATTCTAGAGTTTGGATCGGTTGTATAAATGCCAGAACCAGAAACCTCTTCTTCTAGATAAGTGACGCCAGAACTAGTAACGATTCCATCTTCCATGAGTGAAGCGATAATAAGAATACTTTCGACGGAAGTTACAGGAACCTCTTCAAAGAAATTGCTAGTTTCAGAAATTTTCACGTCAACTGGGATATATGTTTCATTTCTATCTACCCTTAATAAGGCTTCAATTATTAGCCTTGGAGCTTCGCTAGGTGTATCAACCTCTATGACATCTTCGCAATTTGTTAAAATGCATAGAACTAATATAAAAGCTATTTTTTTCATGGCCTTAAAATTTGAAATTATAAGTCACAGCGGGCACTATCCCAAAAATGGAGGTGCGTACGGCTTCATTGACACCAGTTTCTTGATTTTTCCTGAAATTTATGGATGCGGCGTTCCTTCTATTATAGAGATTGTATACACTAAACACCCATTCCGATTGAAATTTGCGTCCCTTGTTTTTGCTAGGAATCAGCGTTGCTGATAGGTCTATTCTATGATAATCTGGCAGACGTACTTGATTTCTCAAACCGTAATAAGGAACTACTAAGCCTTCAAATTGAAACTGGCCAACAGGGTAATTAGTGGGCTGTCCAGTTTGATATATAAAATTGGCGTTTATGCTCCATTTTTTATTTAACTCATAGCTGCCAAAAACAGATATGTCATGTGGTTTGTCATATGGTGTGTTATACCATTCGCCAAAATTAATACCGGTTTCAAGATTGGATCTACCGTTATCTGAAGCTGCATTTACCCTTCCAGGCGTTTGCTGCTCTGACTTCGATAAGGTATAAGCCAACCAACCCTTGAATTTACCGGTGTTTTTACGAAGTAAGATTTCAAAGCCATAAGCCCTGGCCTTACCATTCAAGATCACTTGTTCAATGGCATTGTTTGCAATAAGATTGGCACCATCAATATAATCGATTCGATTTTGAACATCTTTATAGTATACTTCAGTTTCCAGAGTGTAATCCCCACCTCTTAGGTTCTTGAAAAATCCAAGAGCATATTGATCTAATAATTGTGGTTTGACAAATGGCCCACTAGGCGTCCAAACATCCAATGGTGTAGGTGAACTCGTATTGGATAATAAATGTAAGTATTGAGATAGTCGTGTATAACTTGCTTTTATGGAAACGTCATCGTTAAATGAATACGCTAACGAAATACGTGGCTCTAAATTAGTGAATGACGCTAGTTGGTCACCACGAGAAGGATTTGTGACTGCTATAGGATCAGCTTCTTTGTACACAAGTTGAAATGGGTCAAAAATTACTGGATTATTATCCTCATAGACATTGAGTTCATCTTGCCCCAAACGAATGAAATGGCTTAACCGTAAGCCATATTCAACACTCAAGTTATCGGTGATATCTTGCACAACATCCACGTATATGGCGGATTCGTTAGCGTATTTTTTTATGAGTTGCTCTTCTAATATTCCAGAATCCGCACTATTAGGTTTTATTTTTCCCGGATTAAAACTATAGTAGATGTTATTTACACCATAGTTGATCTGTAATTTATCGGAAAGGTAATGTTTGAAATCATATTTCAGGTTGAAGTTCTGTATGCCTGAAGTCCACTCAAAACCTACAAAATCAAGTTCAAGTCCATAGAAGTAATCAGAATAAATAAGTGATAAATTGGAAAATAAGTTGTTGGAAAATACATGGTTCCATCTAAAATTACCAACGGCATTCCCGTAGTTGTTTATAAAACTATCATTAACACTGAATTGATCCCTTCCAAAATAACCAGAAAGGAAGATACTGTTCTCATCATTTATTCGGTAGTTCAATTTGGTGTTCAGGTCATAGAACGAGGCACTATTCTCAACATTAACAAGTGGTAAGAATAAATGCGCGTATGAGGCTCGAGCACCTACTAAGAAAGCAGCTTTGTCTTTAACAATTGGCCCTTCAATCAATAATCGACTCGCCACTGCTCCCAAGCCCCCATTGATTTTAAGTTCCTTGCTATTTCCTTCTTTTTGAAAAATTTCCAAAACAGAAGAAACACGTCCACCATAGCGTGAGGGGATACCACCTTTATACAATTTGACATCCTTTATGGCATCCGGGTTAAACACTGAAAATAATCCGAATAGATGCGAAGAATTGAAAATTATAGCTTCATCCAATAGAATAAGATTCTGGTCTGCAGAGCCTCCACGAACATTGAAACCAGATGATCCTTCCCCGGCATTGGTAACGCCAGGTAATAAGGTAATGGCCTTAATGACATCCGCCTCTCCCAACAATACTGGGATTTGCTTAATTGTCGAGATTGACAGTTTATTTATGCTCATCTCCGGTTTTCTTATACTCACGCGCTCGACATTTTCCTTAATGATGACCTCATCCAGGGATTCTAATTTTTCGAGAAGATTGAAGTCTCGTTTTTGGTTTGATGTTAATTGTATGGCTTCGGTTATATCTTGAAAACCTAGATATGTGATTACCATTTTATATGTTCCCTCAGGCAGCGTAATTGAGTAAAACCCATATTCGTTGGTCACAGCTCCCGAATTGATTTCTGGGAATATAATATTCACTCCAATCAGGGTTTCGTTACTAGTCGCTTCGGAAATGGTACCGCTTATTGTATACTTTTGTTGCGCTATGATCGTACTTAGTGCTAATATGCAGAGGAGGGTGAGGAGTCGTTTTTTCAAAGGTTGATTAAATTTAGTATAAAAATAAAAAAAGCCCCTTGAAAAAAGGAGCTCTAAAAGTTAAATAAAAGCCAACGACTATAAAGTGTTCAATATATTATTGAACGTATTACTAGGTCTCATGGCTTTACTCGTGGCTTCTTCATCTGGCTCATAATAGCCACCAATATCCATGGATTTTCCTTGAACAGAATTCAACTCTTCAATAATCGTTGATTCACCATTGTCCAAAGCTTCTGTCATAGGTTTAAAAATATGTTGCAAGTCACTATCCTTAGTCTGATTGGCGAGTGCTTCTGCCCAATATTTTGCTAAGTAGAAATGACTGCCACGATTGTCCAATTCATGGACCTTGCGTGATGGCCCTTTTTTATTATCGAGTAATTTTTCTGTAGCATCATCCAAGGCTTCACCCAGTACGATGGCCTTTGGATTGTTGTATTTTTCTCCAAGATGATCGAGTGAAACGGCTAGTGCCAAGAATTCACCCAACGAATCCCATCGTAAATGATTTTCCTTTAGGAATTGCTGTACATGTTTTGGAGCCGACCCTCCAGCACCAGTTTCAAACAATCCACCACCATTCATTAAGGGGACAATGGAAAGCATTTTCGCGCTCGTACCCAGTTCTAGGATAGGAAATAGGTCTGTTAAATAATCCCGTAACACATTTCCAGATACCGATATAGTGTCTTTGCCAGCTTTTACGCGCTCTAAAGTGAATAAGGTAGCTTTAAATGGGGATAGGATTCGGATATCTAAACCTGATGTTTCGTGATCTGGTAGGTATTGATTTACTTTCTTGATGATTTCAGCATCATGCGCTCTCTCTTCATCTAACCAGAAAACTGTCGGCCATCCCGTTGCTCTGGCCCTAGAGACCGCTAACTTGACCCAATCTTGTATAGGTGCATCTTTTACCTGGCACATTCTCCAGATGTCTCCTTCTTCAACTTCATGAGATAGCAATATAGTCCCGGAGTCATTAATGACATCCACTCTTCCTTCAGTACTGATCTCAAATGTTTTATCATGTGACCCATATTCTTCGGCTTTTTGAGCCATCAGACCAACATTTGGCACGGTTCCCATGGTTCTAGGGTCAAACGCACCATGCTCCTTACAGAAATCGATCGTAGCGCTGTAAATACCTGCGTAACTACTATCGGGAATAACCGCTTTGGTATCTTGCAGATTCCCGTCGTCATTCCACATTTGACCAGACGTACGGATCATAGCGGGCATGGAGGCATCAATGATCACATGACTAGGTACGTGTAGATTGGTAATTCCTTGGTCGGAGTTCACCATGGCGATATCAGGTCCATTTTCTAGACACGTTTGAATATCTAATTCTATCTCTTTTTGTTTGGCTTCTGGGAGTTCATTTAAGTTGGACAATAAGTTTCCAAATCCATTATTCACATCCACGCCTATTTCTTCCAGAATCGCTCCATGTTTTTCAAACACATCTGCAAAATAGGTTCTCACAGCATGACCGAAAATAATTGGGTCGGAGACTTTCATCATGGTGGCTTTCATGTGCAAGGATAATAGCACACCTTTGCTTTTAGCATCTTTAAACTGTTCTTGAAGGAAAGCCAATAATGCTTTCTTACTCATCACTGTCGCATCGATGATCTCGCCATCAAGCAATGTCAGATTGTTTTTTAGAATGGTTTTATTTCCCTTATGGTCTGTATGTATAATATCGACACTACATGCTTTTGTGATGGTCACTGATTTTTCATTGGCCCTAAAGTCACCATGGGTCATGGTTGAAACGTGTGTTTTGGAATCAGGACTCCAAGCGCCCATGCTATGCGGATTTTTCTTTGCGTAATTCTTTACGGCTCGTGGTGCACGTCTATCAGAATTACCTTCACGAAGTACAGGATTTACAGCACTACCTTTTATTTTGTCGTAAGTGGTCTTTATAGCTTTATCCTCATCATTGGATATTTCGTCTGGGTAATTGGGAATTGCAAATCCTTTTTCTTGTAGTTCCTTTATGGCAGCATTCAACTGAGGAATAGACGCACTAATGTTTGGTAATTTAATGATGTTGGCCTCCGGTTGCTTGGCAAGTTCACCTAGTTCTGTCAAAGCATCTGGCACACGTTGTTCTTCCGTTAAATAATTTGGGAAATTAGCGAGTATTCTTCCGGCAAGAGATATATCCCTAGTTTCCAGATTGATATTGGCCGTCTTTGTAAAAGCTTTTACGATCGGTAAGAAAGAATGTGTAGCTAAAGCAGGAGCTTCGTCTGTTTTAGTATAAATGATCTTAGTTGTTTGCGCCATAATCAATTAAAATGTTTTATGAAAGATGCGATTGAATTGCATTGTTTTTTCGAGTTGCAAATATACAAAAAGGAGTGCGTTTTTTGTGTGAAAGTTGCACTTCAAAATGATGATCTCATCATTCGATTAAGATATTATGATGTTGCAATAATCCGTGGATGCCCTCATTCGAGAATTTTGCTTTTTTTATTCTATTTAAGTCCGGATTAAAAGAGAAATTATAGGATGTCCTGAAATCCACTTTTTCAAGATTTGTGTTTTCAAAGATGGCTTCTTTCAAATCGCTACCGGAGAAGGAAGAGCCTGACATATTCGCCATTGTAAAATCGGTATGGTGTAGTATGCAATTCTTGAAATTAGTTGATACTAACTTCAGATTGTGAAAAGAAGCAAACCCGAGATTGCATCCGATAAAACTGATAGATAATAAAAACGCATTACATGAGTTAAAAGGCATTCCTACCAATTTACAATTTGTAAAAGTGACATCCTTGAATGTCGCTTCGCTGATTTTTGAATTGCTTAAGTTGCAATCGATGAACTCGGAGTCAAGAAACATGAAGCTTGAAAGATGGTTGTCTTCGAAATTACAATTAATGAAGATGCAATTGTCGTACTCTGCTTTTGAGAGTTCTTTTTGAGTGAAGTCATGATCCTTGAAAGTCAGATCGTTTTTATAAGATAGGTCCATGAAACAATTTGAAATTAAATATACAATATCAAGGGTCTTAAAAAAACAAAAGCCATATCATTTATAGACTAAACTATACTTGACATGGCTTTCTTGAAATAGTTCCACATGACCTAGTTGACATTGCTGTTAACTTCAGGTCCCGTTTAAAGACCCTTTTCGATTCAAGCTTGCGCTAATTCAATGAGACTATTTGTAGTGTAGCTTTCAAAATGTATTGACCTGCTACCAAAAGGACTCATGTTTTTCAATCATTTTTCTTGATATATCATCTTCGTGCAACCCACTTGCGTGCTTTACCTTACTAACTCAACATTACTCTTCTAGTGTTGTTTTCTTTCGTCTATGCCACTTTCCAAACTTTCCACCCTAACAGTGCTGGAGCCTACCTAAGCGTGCTCCTCTTTTTAGTGCTTCCGACCCTTCCACTGCCTATGCATACACATAGCGCTTCCAAATCTCAAAAAATAATTAAATTAAAGAACGTTTCTTTACAGAATTCAAACTTTAGCCTTGTACATGACTACCAAGCAATATACGTTAGTTGGTGCTAAATTCTATAGCTAAAGTATGTGAAGAAAATTAATTTTCAATTTTTTTAGGTGATTAGATATCAACTGTTTATAAACCAGACTTGTTAACAATAGTTAATAAAAAAAGGCCTTAATAAATTAAGACCTTTAAATACGATATAATGCTGATTATTTTCTTCTAACCTCCTTGATTCTGGCTTTCTTACCAGTAAGACCTCTAAAATAGAAGATACGTGCTCTACGCACTTTACCTGCTTTATTGATCTCGATTTTCTGAAGTGCAGGAAGGTTAATAGGGAAGATACGCTCAACGCCTACGGTCCCGGACATCTTCCTGATAGTAAATGTTTCAGAACTGCCGCTTCCTCTTCGCTGTATCACTACACCTTTAAAGAACTGCGTTCTTACTTTATCACCTTCACGAATCTCGTAGTATACTGTGATAGTATCACCAGCCGAGAATTCAGGTAAATCTTTTCTTGTTACAAATTCGTCTTGTACAAATTTTACTAAAGAGTCCATTGTTTATTTTATTAATGGGTTGTTTCGAAACAACATTCACGTATCTCGCCAGAGGTTGACCCGAAATTGGGTGCAAATATAGTTAAAAAGTTAAAAGTTGAAAGGTAAAAAGTTAAAAGTTTTTTGGGCGTTCCCAAGACGAAAATATCTCGGTCAGACTTTCCGCTATATCTTTTGTTGGTTCTCGATCCATGACGCTTTGGCGTGACACTCGAAGTGATACAAAAGGATGTCGCTTCAATCCTTAACGCGAATCGGAATCCATACTTCCTCTTCAGAATCTGGATCATTATTTTTGTAAGTGTCTCCTAGGATATTGAAGTGTTCTCTTTGGTCGAGTTCGTAATCAGAATCTGGCAACCACTCCATTAAAATATACCTCATGAATATCGAAAAGTCTTTCGCCAAGCCTATATAATTGAAGACCGCATACAATCCCCCTTTTAATGTGCATGATTCCATGCCCTCAGAAATAGTGTCAAATTCCGAAACTTCAATCGATGCCCACTTTGTAAAGGTGTTTGCAGGGTTAAAGCTTTTGAAGTAAGAATCATCATAAACCATTACTTCATAAACATCAGCGCTTAAAGCATTTTTTATGTGCTTCTTCTCTGGCATAAAACCAGAAAACAGCTCGAAGGTTTTGTTGTTGACTAAAGACATATCAATTGATTTGCCAACGAATTTCTTTTCTAAGAGGGTTTTTATTCTTGGAGTCATAAATCTAATCTTCTAAAAGATCAGGGCGTCTTTCCTTGGTCCGCTCATAAGCGGCATTCTCACGCCATTTTTCAATCTCTGGGAAATTTCCACTAAAGAGGACTTCTGGCACTTTCCAGCCTTTATAGTCTCTAGGTTTTGTGTAAATAGGCGGTGCCAATAAACCATCTTGAAAAGAGTCGGTGAGGGCAGAGGTCTCGTTACCTAGTACGCCAGGAATCAATCGTATTACAGAATCGCACAATACCGCAGCACCTAATTCGCCACCAGACAATACATAATCACCAATGGAGATTTCCCGGGTGATAAAATGATCTCGTACGCGTTGGTCTACACCTTTATAATGACCACATAATATGATGATGTTTTCTTTTAAGGATAAATGATTGGAAATACCTTGGCTTAGCGTTTCACCATCTGGAGTCATATAAATGATTTCATCGTAATCGCGTTCAGCTTTCAGACCTGTGATGCATTTATCAATGGGCTCTATGGTCATGACCATTCCCGCGCCACCACCGAACTGGGTGTCATCGACGGACTTATAATTATCCGTTGCGTAATCACGTAAATTATGAAAGTGTACTTCCACCAAACCGGCATCAATAGCGCGCTTTAAAATGGAAGCTTCAAATGGGCTTTTTAGTAATTCTGGAAGTACGGTGACAATGTCAATTCTCATAGGTTTCTTTAACTAGATCATCTTTCCCTAAAGCTTCAGGTGATGGAGACAAAGATAATCGAATTGTGGTTATAATAATTGAACAGTTGCACAGGGCATTCACACCCTGTTATAAAATATGATCTATTATAACAGGGAGTCTTAATTAATATAACACCCTAAACTTGATGGTATTGTCTACCTTGCGGAGTGCCTTGATCACGTCCTTGTTATACTCCTTGTCCAAATCGGATATCACATAACCCAAATCACTATCAGTTGAAAGATATTGTCCTGTCAGGTTCATTTCATAGTTTGCCAAGACCTCGTTGATGTGAGCCATAACACCCGGAACATTCTTATGAATATGCAAAAAGCGATGTGCATTAACTTGTTTTGGCAATCTGATATTCGGGAAATTCACAGCGTCAACCGTATTCCCAGAATTGATGTAATCCATAATCTTGTTCGGGACGAAATCGGCAATATTGCGCTGGGCTTCTTCCGTACTTCCGCCGACGTGCGGTGTTAAGATGACATTATCTAAGCCTTGAAGCTCGGTCACAAAACTACCATTGCTTCTTGGCTCTTCCGGATAAACATCCACAGCGGCACCTGCTATCTTACCACTTTTTAAGGCATTCACTAATTCGTTTATATCCACTACAAAACCGCGGGATAAGTTAATCAGCATAGCGCCATGCTTCATTTGGTTTATCTCACGTTCCCCAATAAAATTCTTGTTAGCCTTATTATCATCAATGTGTAAAGTCACCACATCGGAGACATTCAATAGATTTTCCAAGGTTTCACATCTAACGGCGTTACCAAGAGCAAGTCTGTCTTCTACATCGTAATAATACACACGCATTCCGATGGCCTCCGCGAGTACCGATAATTGTTTGCCAATATTGCCATACCCTACGATACCCAGATTCTTTCCTCTTACTTCTCTTGAGTTACTGGCCGTTTTATTCCACTGTCCTCCATGAAGCTCTGTACTGCGTTGAAATACACTACGCATAAGCATGATAATATGACCAATGGCCAACTCTACTACCGAACGGGTATTGCTATATGGTGCATTGAAAACAACGACACCACTTTTCTTGCAATAATCCAGATCTATCTGCGTGGTGCCTATACAAAAAGCACCTATTACCAATAATTTGTCGGCAGCATCCAATACATTTTGGGTGACCTGCGTCTTGGAACGAATTCCCAATACATGTACACCTTTTATCTTCTCGATCAATTGTTCTTCAGACAAACTAGTTGTTACCAATTCTACTGAGAATCCATCTTCAGAAAGGTTATCAAAGGCCGCAGGATGCACATTTTCCAATAATAATATCTTGATTCTATTCTTTGGATATGAAATATTACGCGGCAAATCATTGACGAACAAGAATTCATCAAGGTTTGGTGCTATATGGTCTGCATTATCAGCAGCTTTATCTCTATGTACATTCTCAGTATAGGCAAAGAACTTATGGGCAACTCCGGCCTCACGCATGACGTAATCGCTATAACCATCACCGATAACATGGATCTCACCATCCAGATCAAGGTTTTTTAGACATTCTATTTTGCCATTATGTGTGGCAAGTACATTACCCTCATCAAACCCAACTATATTTCCCTCAATATCAAATTCAAACGTATTGGCATACACCCTTTCTGAAGGAATATTATATTCCAATACAATGGGATCAATAAATTCTTTAAATCCGCAGGAAATCACATAAATATTATCTGAGAACTTTTCAAAAAACTCCTTATTGGATTCAATGGATTTAGATATTTTCTGTCGAAGCTCTTGTACAAGCCCATCCAGATCGTCCCTGTGGGCTCTTAAAAGTTTAATGCGCCGTTCTAAAGATTCGGTAAAAGAAATATCGCCATCTATTCCTAGATTCGTGATTTTCTGGATTTCACCGATTACTTCTTCTTTATTCGATTTTCCATGCAATGTCATTTCAGCCAATACATCCAAAGCCTCAACTCTTGTCAAGGTACTATCAAAATCAAAAACATATTTTGTGCCCACTTCGATTTTCTTTTATGAATAAGGGCGTAAAAATAATTATAAATAACGTTGGATATAAATTTTGGACTTAAAACTGCTGGCTTTTTAAGCAATAGCTGATATAATTACGGAATTGACTTTTTGAGGTATGATAAATTGAAGATTTCACATCTTAAAAACCAATACTAATAAGTTAATAGGCAAAGCCAATTCCTTTTTCGAGTAATTCGTTGTATTTCGGAATATCAAAACTGTATAGATAGGGTGCCTTGTTGGCAGCTCCTGTGAGATGCTTCTCGTGGCGCACAAAAATTCCCAATTTTAGCATCTTTCGTTGAAAATTGCTGCGTTCAAGAGGAGTGTTTAAAAAAGCCTCATATAATTTCTGCAGGTCTCGCATTGTAAATTTCTGTGGCAATAAAGACATGCCAATAGGTAGATAATTCAATTGGATTCGGAGATGCTCTAAGGCTTTGACAATAATCTCGTTATGGTCCATCATTAATTCAGGCAAACTTGAGATTGTCTTCCATTCACACTTTTCGGATAGTACATCCGGGTGAGGAGAAGTCTTTCTTATATCCACTAGGGCAAAATAACCCGTGGTGATGAATCTTTCTTTTATCCAGTCTATAAATCTATCATCAACCCCATGTAAACCTTTCAAGATATGATCCATTCTGGTGAGTTGAACTTCTGTATTTAATTTGGATCTCTTTGCACTTGCGAACGTATAAAACTGATTAAGAAACACAGATTTCAATCCTGTACGCATTTCCAATATTCGCTGCGCAGCTTGATTCATATCCTCATCCTTACGAATAAAACCGCCAGGTAAGCACCACATATCCTCATGTTTCCACTTAAGTAGTAAAATTTTCAATTGCTGCTCATCATATCCTAGAATAACACAATCTATTGAATTTCCTGGAAGACAATTATCAACTAATTGTGATGTAAGATCATTTGGAGTTTGGCTCATATAAACAAATATAAAATATTATTGTGTCAAAATAGCACAATAGGAATTTATTTTGTAATATTGTGTCGTTCTAACACTATAAAGAATCATCATGAGAAAATTTTGGAAAGTAGTAAAGTACTTATTGTTAAGCATTTTGGCTATTCTAGTCGTAGGCTATGCTGTAATGTATTTTAGCAAGAAGAGTAAATCGAACAGCAATATGGAGCTTTTGGGAGTCGAGGCATCGTCTCTTACTGAAAATGGTATCGCTTTCAGAGATCTCAATAAAAATGGAAAGCTGGATACTTACGAAGACACATCAGCAAATCTTGAGGATAGGGTTAACGATTTGGTAAGTCAAATGAATTTAGAAGAAAAAGCAGGTTCAATGTTTATAACTATGATTGGGACAACGCCCGATGGCGAACCCATGGAAACTCCTGTCTTATCGACCGATCCAATGACCATGATGATGTCCTTCATGTTGCCTTCGAATTCTGAAATGATTGCTAGAAAGAAAATGAATAGCTTTAATATTATTGCCTCTTTAGATGCTGATCTTACTGCAAAATATAATAATTCCATTCAGAAAATGGCAGAGCGTACACGTTTGGGTATACCTATAACCATCGCTACAGATCCACGTCACGGAACCGAAAATAATCCAGGAGCAAGTTTGTTTACACCGGCATTCTCAAAATGGCCTAGCTCACTTGGTTTGGCGGCAACACGTGATACAATATTGGTTCGTGAATTTGGTGACATCGCAAGACAAGAATATACGGCTGTTGGTATTCGTTTGGCATTGCACCCTATGGCTGATCTGGCCACGGAGCCTCGATGGGGTAGGGCCAATGGCACCTTTGGAGAAGATGCCTATCTTTCAGCAATGATGACCAAGGCCTATGTTTTGGGGTTTCAAGGTGATTCATTGGGTTCTCATAGCGTGGCTTGTATGACGAAACACTTTTCTGGAGGAGGCCCACAAGAAGATGGTGAGGATGCGCACTTTCCATATGGCAAGAACCAAGTGTACCCAGGCGATAATTTCGACTACCACATAATCCCGTTCACGGAGGGTGCTTTCCCAGCGAAAACAGCACAGATCATGCCGTACTACGGAATTCCAATTGGGCAAACCAACGAGGATGTTGCGTTTGGTTTTAATAAGGAAATCATTACCACAATGCTTCGGGATTCACTTAATTTTCAAGGCGTGATTTGTACGGATTGGAATATTATATCAGATGGTAAAATGGGAGAGGGCCGCGCATGGGGTGTTGAACATTTAACACCAAAAGAGCGGGTTGCAAAAGTAATTGACGCTGGCTGTGACCAGTTTGGTGGTGAAAATATACCAGAACTAATCGTTGAATTAGTGAATGACGGTGTTATTTCTGAAGAACGATTAGACATTTCTGTAAAACGAATCATGCTTGATAAATTTCGACTAGGTCTTTTTGATGACCCTTATGTTGACGAAAAGGAAGCTTTGCAGATTGCCGGTAAAGATGTTTTTAGAGAAAAAGGAAAAATTGCACAAAGTAAGTCCATGGTACTATTGAAAAATGACGGACTGCTACCCTTGAAAAAAGGTGTCAAGATCTATGCTGAGGGAATGCTAACGCCAGAGGTGATAAATACAAAAGGTGTTTTGGTAGATGATCCAAGAGATGCAGATGTCATCCTGAAAAGAATACTAACGCCTTTTGAACCACGTTCTGAATATTTTTTAGAAAGTTTCTTCAAACAGGGAAGGTTGTACTACTCAGAGGAAGAGAAGAAAGAAATTTTAGATTTAATAAACCAAAAACCAGCTATAGTAGTTGCCAACTTGGAACGAGCAGCTATTTTAACAGAAATTGATAAAGCTGCTGGCGCCTTATTTGGAGAATTCGGTACAAGTGATGAAGTATTAATGGATGTGCTTTTTGGAAAAGTAAACCCGTCTGGCAAACTGCCTTTTGAACTTCCGTCATCTTGGGAAGCTGTTGAAAATCAAATGGAAGATGTACCTTATGATTCTAAAGACCCATTATATCCTTTTGGACATGGATTGTCCTACCAATAAACATTTGAATGCAATAATCCACGTAAGCTCATAAACGAAATTGGCCTAATGATATTATCATTTAAAATCCTTGTTGGTCCAGAAATATTGAAGGTCTGGGTCAATCTCAAAGCCTAGGCGCTCATAAAGTTTCTGCGCAGGATTGTCCTTTCCGGTCTGGAGTCCAAGCCCTTTATACTTCAGTCCGATACATAATTCTTTGGCTTTGTTTATAAGGGCTTCACCAACACCTTCATTTCTGCAACTGCTATCGACATACAGATCGTTCAAAATGAACATTCGCTGCATGCTCACTGAAGAAAATAACGGATACAGTTGTGTAAAACCAATGGCTTTTTCTTCTTTCATCGCCAGATAAATAACAGATTCATTATTCTTGAAGCGCTCATGTAGGAAATTTTTAGCGGCTTCAATATCTGATTTTTGCTTATAGAATACGCGGTAGGAATCAAATAAAGGCGCTATAAGATCCAAATGCTCGATATGTGCATTAATAATGGTCATAAAAAAATCCGTAAGGTTTAAAGTTACGGATTTTTCTCTCAGATTGATTCTGCTAAGTAGTAGCTTTTTTCTTATTCAATTCATCTTGTAAGCGGCGCATCACTTTTTGCTCACGCTCTAGTGCACGTTTGCGATGCTCCTCGAATTCTTCTTCAGTTTCTGTCAGTATCTTATTGGCATTGCGGGTAATGGCATTGCTATTATTAAATCGATATATAAAGAATAGAAGAAAAGCTAGTAACCCACCGATAATGGACCACATAAGTATGTTATAACCTGTTTTGCTCATTTGTATTCCGAATAAAGACATACTATCTTTTTCTTGATTTGTAGCTGTTAAGGTATTTTGTGTATCTGCCAAATTGGTTTTAAGGACATCTATTTCCTTGCCTTGGTTGGCCACAATTTGTTTAGTATCACCTAAATGTTTGTGAACTGCCTTAAGAGAATCGATGGTATGCGCTTTTAGGCTATACAACCAATTCTTCTTAACCACTTTATATTCCTGATAGTTATTCGATTTTCGGATAACATATTCAAATTGGTTGTCGATGGTGCCACTATTTAATGATAATTTATCATCAGTGGCTTTGGTTTGGGCACTCAGAAAAGTAAATGAAAAAAATAAGGTAAATACAATGATGTGTTTTGAATACTTCATTTGGGTCAGTTTATTATGGTTTAGCAAAATAACGAATTTCTAATCGTTATAGTGCAAGTAATCGTATATAAAGTAGCCTCATAAAAAGCATGAGGCTACTTTATATACGCTACAAATAATGCGCTTAGATGTTATTAATAAAAATTTTATACTAGTAGTAGGTATACCTTCTTACTTTGGCAATGTACTTTGCCAACCTGATGACTTGATGACTATAGCCATATTCGTTGTCATACCATACATATAACAATATGCCTTTACCATCAGGTCTCACTATAGTAGCTTTACTATCATAGATTGCAGGTGCCGAACTCCCTACAATATCACTAGAAACTAATTCATCGCTTAGTTCATACTTGATCTGCTCGACGAGGTTGCCCTCTAATGCATACTTTTTCATGGTCGTATTGATACCCTCGATAGAAGTTGCATTATTTAACTGAAGATTCAATATGGCTAAGGATCCATTAGGAACAGGAACACGAATGGCATTTGAAGTCAATTTGCCTTCTAGAACAGGTAATGCTTTTGCTACGGCACTTCCAGCACCGGTTTCAGTAATAACCATATTCAGTGCAGCTGCGCGGCCTCGTCTGTATTTACTATGCATATTATCGACTAAATTCTGGTCGTTGGTATATGCATGAATTGTTTCTAGATGACCACTAACGACACCATAAGTGTCTTCTATGACTTTTAGGATCGGTGTAATGGCGTTGGTAGTGCATGAGGCTGCCGAGAAGATATCAATCTTGTCAGGGTTATGCTCTAATTGATTGACCCCATGAACAATATTAGGCACACCTTTTCCAGGAGCTGTCAATAGTACTTTATCTATACCTTTGGAGCTTAAATGTCTTGATAAGGCCTCCTTGTCCCTAAAAGCACCAGTATTGTCAATGACCAAAGCATGATCGATGCCATATTCGGTGTAGTCAATATCTTCTGGGGCATTTGCCGAGATTATTTTAACAGTCGTTCCGTTTATTAGGAGGGCATTGTTCTTAGGATCAGCGACAACAATACCCGAAAAATCACCATGTACAGAATCGTTCTTTAAAAGAGAAGCTCGTTTTTCAAGAACCGTGGCATCGATCTTACCACGAGTTACAATGGCTCTGAGACGTAACTGACTTCCTTTACCTGTTCGTGTCATTAATTCCCGAGCTACAAGTCGTCCAATTCTGCCAAATCCGTATAACACGACATCTTTTGGTTTTATCGAATCAAATGTACTTGCATCTTTCAACTTGTCTACAACAAACGCCTTCGCATTGTTATATTTTTCATCTTCAAGATGATATTCATAGGTGAGTTTACCAATATCCAGTTTTGCTGGCGGTATATCCAATGTTTGGATTGCCTGAGCGATCTCCACCGAATCGAAAATAGAAATCGGTTTTTGTACAAATGCTCCCGCATATTCATGTAAATTCAAGATATCACTTACATTTTTGTCAATTAACTGATTCCTGAAGAGTACCAACTCAATGGATTTGTCGTACCAAAGATCACTGATAGTCTTGATGAAAACGACGGTTGCACGTCTACGATCGGCTTGAAAAGCCAATTCTTTTTCATAAGTTTCGTTAAAACTCATTTTGTAGTTTTTAGGTTGAAAATTTTTGCAAAAATACCATAATTCAAACGTTTTCGTAAGCAATTTTTACAAAAAAATAAAACCCTGCTAAATGCATTGATTCGGCAGGGTTTCTATTGTTAATTTTAATTTTTTTACTTGAAAATAAAACGTTCTGGTTTACCACGTCTGTTTAAGACTTCAATCTTGTTTAAGCTATTTTCAAGACCTTCTTTGGCATGGGCTTTCTTGAATTCAAGAACGTCATTGATGCTGTTTATGGGTTGGTCATTAATTTTTGTAATGATATACCCATTCTGCATTCCTAGCTTGTCAAGCCATTCTTTGTTCGTGGTTTTGTAGACGTAGGCGCCTCCGCTTATACCATAGGTTTTTTTCGTTTTGATCGGAATATCCCTTAACTCCAATCCTAGGAAATCCACCTTCTCGATGTTCATTTTTGTCAATTTTACTGGAATCACTTTTTCAGTACCGCGGCGAAGAATGGTGACTTTTATAATATCATCTGGCTGCTTAGAATTCAAGAAGCCCTTCAGGTCCGCAAACTTATTGATCTTTACATTGTCGAGCTTTTTAATGATGTCACCACTGCGGATTCCAGCTGCTGCCGCTCCAGATTTTTCAGTCACGTCATCAACGTAGAACCCTTCTGTTTCTTCAACGCCTATTTTTTTGGCATATTCACTATTAAGAGATCCGCCCCTAACACCGAGTATGCCGTTTTGCACATTTCCATATTCCAGAATATCACCAACAACTTTACTCGCTATATTACTTGGTACAGCGAAAGAGTATCCAATATAAGACCCTGTTTGCGAGGTAATGGCAGTATTGATTCCTATAAGCTGACCATTGGTATTTACCAATGCGCCACCAGAATTTCCTGGATTTACAGCTGCATCCGTTTGAATGAATGATTGAAAACTCTCTCCAGTAAGGTCGCGCGATTTTGCACTAATGATTCCTGCAGTTACGGTAGATGTTAAATTGAATGGATTACCAACGGCCAATACCCATTCGCCAATCCTTGCGTCATCGGAATCTCCAAATGGCACGAAAATCAAATCCTCATCTGCATCGATCTTAAGAAGTGCTATATCTGTTTTAGGGTCGGTGCCGATCACCGTTGCTTCAAAAGTCTTATTATCGTTAGTGGTCACACTTAAAGATTGTGAACCTTCTATAACGTGATTGTTGGTCACAATATAGCCATCTGGTGAAATGATCACCCCAGAACCAGACCCTATTTGAGTTCTTTGAGAGGGTCCACGTCCGAAAATCAGATCTTGCATGGTTACCTGATTATTAACAGTCGTATTTTTCACGTGCACCACCGCATTAAGAGTGTTTTCAGCTGCTGTTGTGAAATCTGGTACTTCTACCGTTGACAAGAGTGCGCTATTGGTTTTAAGGTTTGTAGGGATATATATCGGTGATTCATTCCGTTCTTCCAGAACAACTTGTGGTTCTTTTTCAATAAAGCTTTTATAGGCTCCAAGTGTCAATACGCCACCTAAGGCCGATACCAAAACTAAAGTCAAGATTTTTTTCATTTTCAATTTATTAAGTTTAGAATAATAGGACAACGATTAAAATTAAAGATTTATTGAATGGTCTTTTTAACTTTAACGTGCATTTAACAGCGAATTTGCTTCCTATTATTTTTATCTTTACGCCTCATTATGCTGCACACCTTTTATAAATACCAAGGAACTGGAAACGACTTTATCATAATAGATAATCGTCATCAGATTTTCGATAAGAATGATACCGAGCTCATATCATTTTTATGTGACAGACGATTTGGCATAGGCGCTGATGGTCTCATCCTATTAGAGAATCACGAAGATTGTGATTTTAAGATGGTCTATTTCAATTCTGACGGAAACGAAAGTAGTATGTGTGGGAATGGAGGTCGCTGCATTGCGAGTTTTGCAAGATACTTAGGTATTATAGACCATGAGGCTATATTTGAGGCAATTGATGGGATGCATAAAGCCATGTTAAAAGGAGAAAAAGTAAGTCTGCTAATGCAGGATGTTACAAATGTTGAAAAACACGAAAATCATGTCTTCTTGGATACTGGTTCTCCACACCATGTGCAAATAGGATTGAGGTTGCAACAAATGAATGTAAAGGAAAAAGGTGCGGAAATTAGATATGGAAACCCTTACGATGATTCGGGTACCAATGTGAATTTTGTCGAGAAATTATCTGATGACGAATTTGCAATCCGAACTTATGAGCGCGGCGTAGAAGATGAAACCTTATCTTGTGGCACTGGGGTTACTGCAGTGGCATTGGCAATGAATTATATCGGTGAAACAGAAAAGAATACAATTCATCTTCAAACCCAAGGTGGTCCGCTTGAGGTATCGTTTTTTCATAATGAAAAAGGCTATTCAGATATTTGGCTGAAAGGGCCTGCTAAACAAGTTTTTAAAGGTGAAGTGGAATGGTAACATTACAAGGTGAACATATATATTTAAGGGCTTTAGAACCAGAAGATTTGGATTTTATCCATGCTATTGAGAATAACGAATCCATCTGGCAGTTGAGCAATACGCAAACACCATATTCCAGATTTCTTATAAAGCAATATCTAGAGCATTCTCATAAAGATATTTATGAAGTGAAGCAGTTGCGTTTAGTAATTTCAGATAAAAATGATAAGGCCTTAGGAATGATCGATCTTTTTGATTTCGACTTCAAGAATCAAAGGGCAGGATTGGGCATACTGGTGAGAGACGAGCAAAAACGAAATAAAGGTATCGGGACTGAGGCTTTAGGACTTTTAGTTGACTATAGTTTCAATAGATTGAATTTGCATCAATTGTATTGCCATATTTCAGAAAACAATAAAGCTAGTATTAGCCTGTTTGCAAAACAAGGATTCAAGAAAGTCGGACTTAAAAAGGACTGGAATTTAGTCGACGGTGAATTCGAAAATGAATTTATGTATCAATTAATCAAGAACTAATGTATTTCAAGAAAATTCTTCTAGCGATTGTGCTTATTGGATTAGTGGTTGCTGGATATTTTGCATATTACGTGTATTCTGCCATGATAGCACCAAATACGGCTTTTCAAAATGAAGAAGCCTATATATATATATCCACAGATGCTACCTATGCAAACGTTAGGGAAGACCTAGAACCATTGCTCAAGGACATTGATAAATTCGATGCACTGGCGGCGCGAAAGAAGTATACCACCAATATTAAACCAGGACGGTTTGTGATCAGGAAAGATATGAGTAATAACGATATCATTAATTCCATTAGGAGTGATAATCGTCCCATCAAGTTATCTTTCAACAATCAAGAAACTATCATGCATTTGGCAGGTAGGATTGCGAATCAAATTGAAGCGGATAGTGTATCCATCTATGGCGCAATGACGGATACCGATTTCCTTAAAAAGAACAACTTTAATGAAGATACAGCCCTTAGCATGTATATCCCAAATAGCTATGAATTTTTCTGGAACACGTCTGCAGAAGGATATCGAAATAAGATGCTGAAGGAGTACGATAAATTTTGGACTGAAAAACGATTGGAAAAGGCAAAAGTCCTTAATTTATCTGAAGAAGACGTTATTACCCTCGCATCCATAGTGCAGAAAGAAACTGCCAAAGTGGACGAACGGCCTCGCGTTGCCGGCGTTTATCTAAATAGACTGCGAGTAGGCATGCCGTTACAAGCGGATCCCACCGTGATATTTGCCATAAAAAAAGAAGCTGCTGATTATGATCTCGTTATAAAACGTGTCCTATATAAAGACCTAGAAATGGATTCGCCATATAATACCTATAAGAATAGAGGGTTGCCTCCAGGACCTATTACCATGCCTGATGTTTCTTCGATTGATGCCGTCTTGAACCATGAAAAACACAGCTATTTTTATTTTGTGGCCAATGTTGAGAATTTTGGATATCATAAATTCGCAAAATCATTAGCTCAGCATAATCGCAATCGTCAAGAATATGTGCGATGGATAAATAAACAAGGTATAAATAGATAATTTTGAAAGCCCCAAAGCATTTTATTATAGGAGGATTGATCATCTTTTCATTCCTGTCTGCGTATTCTCAATCTGGGTTGAATGAATTCTTGACGCCATCTGATACTCTTAATAAACCTAGAAGAAATGCCGTGGTCATTGCTGAAGTATCATTGGCTACCGTTGCGCTAATAGGGCTTGACCAATTATGGTATAGTGATTTTGATAGATCAAAGTTCAGGACTATTAACGATAATAACGAGTGGTTGCAGATGGACAAGCTCGGTCATGTAATGGCATCTTATTATATAGGTAGGATAGGAGCAGATGTACTTGATTGGAGTGGAGTGAGTGAAAAGGACCAACTTCTTTATGGAGCAACATTGGGTTTTGGTTTTCTCACCGCTGTTGAGGTTTTCGATGGGTTTTCGCAAGAATGGGGGTTTTCATGGGGCGATATGGTAGCAAATGCATCTGGTACTGCATTATATATAGGACAAGAGTTACTTTGGAAAGAGCAACGAATAACCATGAAGTATTCTTTTCATCAAACCAAATATGCCAATATGCGACCAGATAAGCTAGGCGAAAATTTTCTTCAGGAAGCCTTAAAGGATTATAATGGTCAGAGTTATTGGTTGAGTGCTAATATTCAGTCTTTTTTCAAGGAAACCAAAATTCCAAAATGGCTGAATATCGCGGTTGGTTATGGAGCAGATGGTATGCTGACAGGTAATAATGAGCCTATCGATATGAATTTATTTCCAGACCAAAATCGCATTCGGCAGTACTATTTAAGCTTGGATATAGACCTATCTAGGATACATACTAAATCAAGGCTTCTAAGTTCGATATTCGAGGTCATTAATTTTATAAAAATACCTGCACCCACTCTCGAAATAAATGATAAAGGGAAGGTGAAATTTCATCCGGTCTATTTTTAACGTTTATTAACATGCTGGAGCACAGTTTGTAGCCAAAATCCGTATCTTTGCCGAGAATTTAAGAACATGTCATATTTTATGATTTTGTTTCTATAAATTTGTACCATGATAAAGAGTATAATTAGTCAATTATCAGTTCTATCAATTGTTTCAGGTCTACTTTATGTATCCTTTTCTGGAGATAATACCATTGATTTTAGTAAGTATTCAACACAAGGGCAAGATTTAGTCTATACTGTTAATCTTCGCGAGCACAGTGATATTAGTGCATTCAGCGATGAGAGTTTTGAGGCTTTTACCTTGGATTTAGGTAAATCTTATGTAGGTTTTAAAGAAGCCTTGGCTTTTAAAGAATCTCAAGGAAATTACTTTAGCGTTAACGACTTTGGTTATCTCGGTAAATATCAGTTTGGAAAAGAAACCCTAAAACTTATTGGCGTATACAATCCTAATCAATTTTTATATAATCCAGAATTACAAGAAAAGGCTTTTATGGCCAACCTAGAGCGTAATAAATGGGTATTAAGACGGGATATTAAGCGTTTTGTTGGTGAAAGAATCAATGGTATCACCATTACGGAATCTGGTATTCTTGCGGCGGCCCATTTGGCTGGACCTGGTAGCGTTAAGAAATATCTTAGAAGTTTAGGTCAGAACCGATTTTCTGATGCTTATGGAACCTCCATCAAGACCTATATGAAACGTTTCTCAGGTTATGACACGTCATTCATCACACCGAATAAGAAAGCAAAAGTTTCTAAAATATAGAAATCAGTCTTTATGAATTATAAATAGTGTAGGTCTCTTGTGAAGGTCTACACTATTTTTTTTCCATTCACTTATTGTTCTCGTCTTTATAAACTCTGTGGGAAGTGTAATATCACAAGCTATGCATAATCGAGTAGAAGGATGTAAGGCATTATAAGCGTCTTCCAATAATTTGTTATTTCTATATGGGGTTTCAATGAACAATTGAGACTGATTTCGTTCGAAAGATTGTTTTTCTAATTCTTTCAAAATACTTTTTCTATCATTCTTATCGATAGGAAGATAACCGTTAAATGCAAAATTCTGTCCGTTCATGCCAGAACTCATTAATGCCATTAAAATAGAGGATGGTCCCACTAACGGCACCACTTGTATGTTCATTTCATGAGCGATCCTTACAACATCGGCACCAGGGTCTGCAATACCTGGACAACCTGCCTCAGACATCAATCCAACAGATTTACCTTCCAAACAAGGAGTCAAGAAGCTAGGTAATTCACTAGACTCTGTATACTTGTTTATGAGGTTGATATTTAAATTGGACTGGGACTTCTTGGAACTTATTCTTTTTATGAATCTGCGAGCTGTTTTTTCATTTTCAACAATATAATCATCTATAATTTCAATAATTTTCTTTACTGAGATTGGCAATACTTCTAACGGCGCATTGTCACCTAAAGTCGTTGGAATTAAATAAAGTTTACCTTGAGGTTTGTCCATTTTTAAAAATAGGAAAGTTTTTTAATAAAGGCATCACAAGCTTTATTTAAAAGATCAAAAACTTCTTCAAAGCCATTATCACCGCCATAATAAGGATCGGGCACTTCTAATTTTTGATTTGGTTGCAATTGATCCAATATTAATGTCACTTTCGATATGTCTTCAGGAGTCCGCGCTATTTTGGACACATTCTCATAGTTAGAAATATCCATGACGAATATATGATCAAAAAGGTCAAAATCCTGAACTTCGAATTGGCGACAGTGTTGCGAAGAAATATCCAGACCATATTTTTTTGCGACGGCGATGGATCTCGGATCTGGGGCTTCACCAATATGATAGCTTGCAGTACCTGCAGAATCGACATGGAATGCGTCAGTAGATAATTTAGATTGCATGATACCTTCTGCCAATGTAGAACGACATATGTTCCCAAGGCATACCATTAATATACTGGTCATTTTATTATAAAGAAAGTTTCTTGGAAAGGTCTTCTACGTACTTCCTGAATTGCTTGTCGGTAGTAGCAAGATTATCAACCGTCTTGCAAGCATGCAAAACCGTGGCATGATCACGTTGACCAATTTGAGACCCGATACTAGCTAAAGAGGCTTTGGTGAACTTCTTAGCAAAGAACATGGCCAATTGTCTCGCCTGAACAATGTGTCTTTTTCTTGTTTTGGATTGAAGTGTGTCAACATCCATTTGAAAGTAATCTGAAACTACTTTCTGGATATAATCGATAGAGACTTCTCTTTTAGTATTCTTAACGAATTTCTCAACGACTTGCTTTGCAAGGTCTATCGTTATTTCTTTTTTGTTGAATGACGATTGTGCTATCAACGAAATAATGGCTCCTTCAAGTTCACGAACATTGGTTTTAATATTCTTCGCGACATAATCAATTATATCATCTGGCATTTCAACACCATCGCGATATAGTTTATTCTTTAATATAGATACACGCGTTTCAAAATCCGGGCTTTGTAATTCAGCAGATAAACCCCATTTAAATCTTGATAGCAAGCGTTGCTCAATATCTTGCATGTCCACTGGTGCTTTATCACTGGTCAATATGACCTGCTTACCATTTTGATGTAAATGATTGAAGATATGGAAGAAAACATCTTGCGTTCCTGTTTTACCCGATAAGAACTGAACATCATCGATAATAAGTATATCAATGATCTGGTAAAAATGAATGAAATCGTTACGATTGTTTTTCTTAACTGAATCTATGTACTGTTGTGTGAACTTTTCAGCAGAGATATATAAAACAGTTTTCTCAGGGTACTTGTCCTTTATATCAACACCAATCGCATGAGCCAAATGTGTTTTTCCTAACCCCACACCACCAAAGATCAACAATGGATTAAATGATGTTCCACCTGGTTTAGCTGCAACTGCAAGTCCTGCATTTCTAGCCAATCTGTTAGAATCGCCTTCGAGAAAATTTTCGAAACTATAATTCGGATTGAGCTGAGATTCAATTTTCACGTTTCGTATACCCGGAATTACGAATGGGTTCCTTAACTCAGGATTCTTATTATTGAAAGGGATATCAACATCTTGCGGTTTTACACCCGCTCTGTTTGAACTTGGAATTTTTTCTGTAAATGGTTGTCTATTACCATAGGTGTTTTCCATCTTGATCACATAAACCAATTTGGCATCTTCTCCTAGTTCTCTGGTAAGGGAAACTTTAAGGATTTTCACATAATGCTCTTCAAGCCATTCGTAAAAGAATTTACTCGGAACTTGAATGCTAAGGGCATTTTCGGAAAGCTTAACTGCAGTAATGGGCTCGAACCAAGTTTTGAAGGCTTGTGGTTGGATATTATCCTTTATAAAAGAGAGACAATTATTCCAGACCGATTGCGCAGTAATACTCATTATTAATTCTTGATTTTCCTTGTTAGTTAGCTCGGCAAAAAAAAGAGAAATTTGAGTTCCTCTTGTTTACATTTCTTGCCCGACAAATATGTGAACAAAATTCTAAAAAAAAAAATCTAATGTGATTGAATTTTCAGAATTTTTTTCGCATGTTTAATTATTCATGAAAATACGAAATATAATTTATAAAATGACGATATTCCCTAAATGAAATCTAATGAAATACAAATCCGTATACGATATGGAGAAACAGATCAAATGGGTGTTGTTTATCACGGCAACTATGCGCAGTTTCTAGAAATGGGAAGAATTGAGTGGTTGAGGGAACTCGGAATTTCCTATAAAAAAATGGAAGAAGATGGGATTATGCTACCTGTGATTTCATTTAGTATAAATTTCAAGAGATCAGCACGTTATGATGACGTAGTTAATGTAAAAACACAACTCAAGAAAACCCCTACGGTCAAGATAGAATTCGACTACGAAATCACTAATGAAAATGGTGAAATTTTAACTACCGCGAATACGGTTTTAGCATTCATTGATATGAAATCCAATAAACCAATGAGAGCCCCAAAATTCATCTTAGATAGACTCTAAGGATTTTATTCCAGAAATTCTACAGAGATATGTTGCAAATTTTCGAATAATCTAAAAATAGTTTCTGATTCCTTTAATCGCACTTCAATTTTTATGCGACATTCCAATTGCATATCCTGTTCAAGTATATTTAGGTTTTTTTCCTTTATAATTCTCATAACCTTATTAAGGTGGTCGTAAGTACAAGATACCAGCATCTGCTTATTAATTGTCTTTTCTACTATTTTAGCACTATCTAATGCTATTTTTGCTGCTGATCTATAAGCATTTATCAGTCCGCCCACTCCTAATTTTGTACCGCCAAAATAGCGTACAACAACAATGAGGATATTTGTTACGTTGAATGATTGTATTTGACCATAAATTGGCATTCCTGCACTATTATTTGGTTCACCGTCATCATTAGCACGATAGACCGAGTTTTCAACGCCTAATTGATAGGCATAGCACCAATGCCTTGCAGAATGATGTACCTTTTTTAGTACTTCAATATGTTTTTTTACCTGGTCTTCATTTGTAACTGGAAAGGCATATCCAAAAAATTTACTATTCCTGTCTTTAAAAAGAACTTGCTCTGATGGTTGCAATATCGTATAATAAGTATCCTTCTCCATCAGTCTTTATTCATGGTTGTTTTGGTAGTATTTTAAAAGGTCATGAAGAATGATCTTTTCAGAAACCATATTCCCTGAGAAAATCGGTGCTTTGAGACCTTTATTTAACACAAAGGAGCTACTAAAAACCCTAGCTTCATCCCATAAATTTTCATCGATGAAGGTTTGAAGAGTTTGCGCACCACCTTCAATAATTACAGATTGAAAGTGCTTCTCATACAAAGTCGTGCAAATTTGATCCGCTATAGGTTTGTTGAAATCTACGTTGTGTTCGGAAATCAATAGTGTTTCGGCCGATTTATTGAAAATAGTATGGTCTTTAGAAAGTTTATTCGACCTATCCATGACGACTCTAATCGGATTTTGACCAACCCAATCTCGAGCCGTCAATTTAGGATCGTCCTCGAGAATAGTATTTGTGCCAACAAGAATTGCATGTTCTTCAGTTCGCCATTTATGTACCAATTGTCGCGAATAATTATTTGTTAGCCAGACAGGCTTCTTTTTTTCTTTTGATTTTGGTGCTATGTATCCATCTTGAGATTCAGCCCATTTCAAGATAATATAAGGACGCTTCTTCCTATGGAATATTAAGAATCGCTTATGTTGCCTTTTACATTCGTCTTCCAAGATTCCTGAGTTGACATTACATCCTGTAGCTTTTAAGTGATCAATGCCCTTTCCAGACACCTTTTTATTTGAATCTACAGTTCCTATATAGACATTCGGAATTTTATGTTCAACGATCAAGTCAGAACATGGTGGTGTTTTTCCATGATGAGAACAGGGTTCTAAAGTGACATACAATGAGGCACTCTTCAAAAGAGATTTGTCTTTCACAGAATTGATGGCATTGACTTCAGCGTGTGGACCACCATAAGGACTTGTAAATCCTTCACCAATGATCACATCTTTGCATACGATCACGCACCCAACAGAAGGGTTAGGCCTTGTGGTGCCCAAACCTAAGCCTGCAAGAAACAGGCATCGTCTCATATAATTTTCATGCGTGGTCACTCCTAAATTTTAATTTTTATACTTTCGGTTTTATCTACCTTATAAGTATACGAAAACCCTAACACTTTGTATTTTATATCGCCCTTATATTGCACTTTAATACTTTGGCTGAACAAACTACCAATAAGGCCTCCAATACTCTTATTACTAAAAATACTATCTCTAGAAATATTGGCTTTCAGTGGAATTGAAAACTCTTCATTTGCTGGTACTTTGAAGCTTTCGGCAGATACATTGCCCATTTCGTTGTCGTTGATCAAAACCATTATGGCATCGGTTTTTAACTCGCCACCTATATCATTGGGATTCATGAACAAAGCATCTGCAGTCAATGTAATATAATCGGCTGTTGATTCCAGTACTTTGATGTTTTCTACCCGAACAAATTCTGGTTTCTCATTTACCTTACATGCTACGGCAGTAAGAATTATCAAGAAAATTAAAACGGTCTTCTTCATTTCACGAAAAATTTAATTAGCGTATCTTCACGACTACAAAAGTAGCACTTTAAATGAGTATGGAAACGACGAATATTCGCGAAATAAAACAGAGCGATAACCATGCAATCGAGACTATTATTAAAAACATTTTTCCTGAATTCGGTCTTCCTTTGGTTGGGACCGCTTACGAAGATCTAGAAACAACGCAAATGTTTGAGTCATACCAAGGGGAAAGGGAAGTGTACTATGTAGTTGAAGAAAATGGAATTGTTCTTGGCGGCGCGGGAATCAAAGGATTAAAAAACAGCGATGAGACCATATGTGAGCTACAGAAAATGTATTTCAAACCTACTGCAAGAGGCAAAGGCTATGGAAAGATCATGTTTGAGAAATGCCTTAATAGGGCAAAAGAGCTTGGTTATGACTCATGTTATCTCGAATCTGCAAGCGTCTTGGAAGCTGCCATTTATATTTACGAAAAAAACGGATTTAAACATTTAAATGAACCTTTGGGAGGAACCGGCCACTTTTCTTGTGGTGTATGGATGATCAAGGACTTATGATATTAAAGGACATTCAGAATACGTTCCATAAAGAACTTGATGCTATATATGGAATCAATGAGGTGGACAGTTTTTTTCATTTGCTTATTGATCATTATTTTAAATTACCGAAGTATATAACTGCATTGGAACCTGAACATATCATCTCCAAAGAAGGCGAAATCAATATGTTTGCCGCCTTATCAGAATTAATAAGTCAAAGACCAATACAGTACATTTTAGGTGAAACCGAATTTTGCGGATTGCCATTCAAAGTGAGCGAAGATGTGCTTATACCACGGCCTGAAACCGAAGAGTTGGTACAATGGATAGTAGATGCGCATAACAATGTCAACAGTTCTGTTCTTGATATTGGAACCGGCAGCGGATGCATCGCTATTTCCATCGCTAAGCAAATATTGAATTCGAAAGTATACGCCCTGGATGTATCGGAAGAAGCCTTGAATTTAGCACGACAGAATGCTGTCTTGAATAATGCCATTATTGAATTTATACATGCGGATATATTGAACCCTCAATTCATTGATTCTGGGTTAAAACAAACCAAGTTCGATATCATAGTGTCCAATCCGCCATATATAAGAGAGTTAGAAAAAGCACAAATGGCGCCTAATGTTCTTGATAATGAACCTCATTTGGCCTTGTTTGTTGAAGATGACACCCCTTTACTATTCTATGAAAAGATCATGATATTCGCTAAGGACAAGTTAAATAAGTCTGGAGTTCTTTATTTCGAGATCAATGAGAATTATGGTCAAGAAATTTGTAACTTGTTGAAAAGGGAAAATTTTGACAATGTAGAATTGAAAAAGGATATTTACGGAAAGGACAGAATGATAAAAGCAACATTGAAATGAAGGATATTAAGGCAATTACCGTTTTTTGTGGGAGTAGTGAAGGTAACGATTCGATGGTTCTTCAAGAGGCATCCGTGCTCGGTCGAACTTTGGCTGACAGGGATATCACTCTTGTTTATGGTGCTGCCAAGATCGGGATAATGGGCAAAGTTGCGCATGCGGCTTTAAACAATGGAGGCTACGTAATTGGGGTCATACCGGAATTCTTGAAATTAAAGGAAGTCGTGCATTTAGGGCTCAAAGAGCTGATTACAACTAAAAACATGCATGAACGAAAGATCAAAATGAATGATTTGGCTGATGCGTTCATAGCGCTGCCTGGTGGGTTTGGAACCCTCGAAGAATTATTTGAAATCATTACATGGGCTCAATTGGGTTTGCATCAAAAACCAATAGGACTCCTAAATGTAAACGGATTCTATGACGATCTCCTAAAATTATTGGAGAACATGGTGAGAAAGGGATTCTTGAAAATGAGTAATTATGAAATGCTTTTAGTAGGTACCTCGGTCGAGGGCTTATTGGAAAAACTTAGAACTTACAAACCAGAACCTGTACCTAAATGGTTAAAGCCGGAACGGACTTAATATCCATTTGATATACAAATTAAGTTCTGGATTTGGGCTAGATTGGAATGTTGTTCTGAATTTCCAATTGCAGAGCTATGTACTTCGTTAAATCCTGCTAAAGTAAATTGGATCACATTAGAGGAGCGAATGCCACCACCGACTAAAATAGTTACCTCTCCGTTCGCCTTTTTGTGAAGTTTCTTTAAAGTTTTTAAGCCTTGAATAGCTGTTGGTTTATGGCCAGATGTTAAGATGCGTTCAACACCTAACGTTATTAATATTTTTAATGTTTTAATAGGGTCTGGAGTCTCATCGAAAGCCCTATGAAACGTAAATAATTTTGGTTTTGAGGTCTCAATAAGCTGCCGCGTTCTTTCAATATCAATAGTGTTGTCAGGGTTTAGCACACCAGAAACAATACCATTACAACCTATAGATTTGGAGACTTCTATATCGGACAACATTTGATTGAATTCATCTTCAGTATAGACAAAATCGCCGCCTCGTGGGCGAATCAAAATATTTTTAGGGATAGATATTGCGTTTTTTACTTTCCTGATTAGTTCTCTATTGGGGGTAACACCACCAACAGATAAATTCTCACACAATTCGATACGATGCGCACCGCCCTTTTGCGCATTGATAGCCGATTGATATGTACTGGCGCAGATTTCTACTAACATGACATGTTATGAATAAAATACGCCCTGAGATTGAATCTTGTGATATGCATTTTAGTATCTTAGAAGCTTTAAATGTACTAATCATTTTTGAATGACAATTAAAGAGAAAGTAGATGCACTCCGAGTGGAGCTTAGAGAACATAATCACAATTATTATGTGCTCGATAATCCCACTATTTCAGATTATGATTTTGATATAAAACTTAAAGAATTACAGGATTTAGAAAAAACATATCCTCAATACTACGATGAGAATTCACCAACCTTGCGAGTTGGGGGCCAGATAACCAAGAATTTTGAGACTATCGCCCATGAACACCGAATGTATTCTTTAGATAATTCGTATAACGAAGAAGATCTTTTCGACTGGGAAACCCGGATTAAAAAACAAGTGGATGGTGATGTGCAATATACTTGCGAACTTAAATATGACGGTGCTTCTATGAGTCTCACCTATATACATGGTGTATTGGTAAAAGCGGTGACCAGAGGCGATGGTTATCAAGGAGATGATGTGACTGCCAATATAAAGACCATACGGTCAATTCCATTACAATTAAGGGGGGATTATCCTGAGGAATTCCATATTCGTGGTGAGATCGTCCTACCATTTGATGGTTTTAATAAAATGAACGAAGAACGTATTGAAATAGGTGAGGAACCCTATAGGAACCCTCGAAATACGGCTTCTGGCAGCTTGAAATTACAAGATAGTTCTGAAGTGGCTAAAAGACCTTTAGAATGCTTACTATACACTATAATCGGTAAAAATCTTGAAATTTCCACGCAATTCGAAGGATTGGCCAAAGCACGTTCTATGGGTTTTAAAGTACCAGCCGATGCCAAGCTTGTGAACTCTATAGATGAGGTGTTGCGATTCATTGAGCATTGGGATAAGGCACGCCATGATTTGCCCTATGAAACGGATGGTGTTGTCATAAAAGTGAATAGTCTGTTTCAACAAGATGAATTGGGATATACTGCCAAGTCACCGCGTTGGGCAATGGCCTATAAGTTCAAGGCAGAACAAGTCTCCACTAGATTAAATGAAATTACATATCAAGTTGGGCGCACTGGGGCCATAACGCCAGTTGCTAACTTAGAACCTGTTGAGTTAGCTGGAACTATCGTAAAGCGCGCATCCTTGCACAATGCAGACCAGATAGAAAAGTTAGATATAAGGGAAGGTGATGTGGTATATGTGGAAAAAGGAGGTGAGATCATCCCGAAGATCATTGCTGTTGACTTAACGAAACGTTCTGACAGCTCAAAACCTACAACATATATAACCCAATGTCCTGAATGTCAAACTGAATTAGTGAGAAACAAAGGTGAAGCACAGCATTATTGCCCTAATTATAATGGATGTATTCCACAGATCGTTGGCAGAATTCAGCATTATATTTCCCGAAAGGCAATGGATATAGATGGGTTGGGAGGTGAGACTGTTGCGTTATTGGTAAATGAAGGACTTATCAATAATTATTCGGACTTATATGAATTGACTGCAGGACAAGTAACCCCATTAGAACGCATGGCCGAGAAATCCGCAGAGAATTTAATACAGGGGGTTGCCTCTTCAAAGAACATACCGTTTGAACGTGTCTTATTTGCTTTAGGTATTCGTTATGTGGGCGAAACTGTAGCAAAAAAACTCGCCAAACATTTCAAGAATATAGATGCCATTGCCAATGCCTCATTGGCTGAGTTGATTTCTGTCGACGAAATCGGAGAACGTATTGCAGCTAGTGTCACTGACTTTTTTGCGTTAGAGAAAAATAGGATGATTGTGGATAGATTAAAATCATTTGGCGTGCAATTAGCACTAACGGATGAACAATTGGCTAATCAGACCAATGTCTTGGAGGGGAGCATTTTTGTGGTTTCTGGTGTTTTTCATTCTGTGTCAAGAGATGAACTTAAAAAACTTATCGAAAATAACGGTGGTAAAGTGTCGAGTTCAATATCTGCTAAAACTAGTTATGTAGTGGCTGGTGATAAAATGGGACCAAGTAAGCGAACAAAAGCAGAACAGCTCAATATTACCATTATTTCAGAGACTGATTTCCTTAATATGTTGTAATAGCATTCTGTTTTTGTCAAAAAATCCGATAAAAAGTAATTTTTTATCGTTTAATTGTATATTTTTTCTATATTAGCCCTCCCAAACTATTAATTTGAAGATAACCAAGGCACATATCTTGATTGCTATCGTTCTATTACTTACAATAACATTTATTGTAAGTCAGGTATTGGAATATGAAAGTTTATCAGATTTTGCTAGATCTTTGATTATTCCTTTAGCGACGGTCTTTTATTTTATAAAAATAAAAGATAGGAGTTTCTATTTTTCAGCATTCCTTTGTGCATTCAGCCTTTCAGAACTCATGGGATTAGGGGTCAATACAATACCTCCGGATTTTACATACTATGTAGGGAATGGTCTTTATATCCTTGCATATATTTTTCTTGTCCTCGAAGTTTTAAGATCTATAAAACGATCACCTGATTATAATGGGTTTTTTACTAAGTATGCCCTTCATATGGCGATCTTAGTCATGTTTGCTATCTATTTGGTAAAAGTATTGGCAGACATAGAAGGACCAATCATGAATAGAACTGAATATGCCTTGGAAATGGCTTATAATTCTATTATAATGTTGCTTTTGACTGCATCATTGCTAAATTTTATTTGCAATGACACGAAAAAATCCTTAATAATGTTTCTAGGTTCAATATGTATTGTTTTCTCAGAAATCGTACAAGTTGCTTATTTCTATTTGTTAAATACATATGTGTTAGGCATCATCTATTCAATTCTTTTATTACTTGCATTCTTTTTCTTTTACCGACATGGTTTTCTAAAACAAGAAGCGAATAAAAACTTGAATTTATTTAAACCTTAAGAGTATCTCCTATCAAAGGAATTTGCTTTCTATGTATAAAAAGTAGAAGAATTGCCAGTACAAAGGTAACAACTGCTGTAATAAATAGAGTGCCACCATCACCTCTTACTTCAATACCTAGATCTGTTAAATGCATGAAAATGGCTCCTCCAATAATTCCCATTGTTAGTAATGCTCCTAGCCATACTGTTCTTGGGATGAGGATCAAAATGCCGCTTATGAGCTCTGCAACCCCAATACCAATTCTGCCCACAGGTTCAAGACCTACTTGTTCAAATATGTAAACACTATCAGGATGGGCTGTGAATTTAAAGCGAAGGGTTTGTATTAATATTAGTGCGACAACAATTCTAAGTGCAAATACTAATTTTGATTTCATTTTATATAGGTTGATATGCCAAGGCTTAGACGATTTCTCAAATTCATCTTACTTAAGATGAATTATTTTAAGATAATTTTAACAAAATAATCGATTAAAAGCTATTTTTTAACGTTTAAATAACAAAATTTTTATATATTTGTGTACCTACTTATGATTACAGTTGTGAAAAATTGGCTTAAATCTTCTACTAATAAAACCTTTGCTTGTGTTCTATTGGCTATGCTATTCTTTAACGTATACGCATCGTTAAATGAGAACATATTGTTGCTACAAGTATCTAATGCATTGACAATTCCATTATTTTTTTCGATTTTCTTCTTGAAGAACAAATTCATCAATAATATATTCATTGCCTTTTTGCTATTAACATTCATTGGTGACCTTTTTTCCATGATGCCCATTAACACGGGTCAGCTTAAAGTCACATCTGCAGCATATTTTTCTAGTTACACGGTACTCATTCTAGTAGGACTATACAGAATTAGAGGTTTCAAATTTATAGGGTTAGTAGGGGCGTACTTAGTTGTAGTATTCCTTCTCAATGCTTATTTTATGTATTCCTTGTATGGTATGTTGTCTTATAGCATTTCAGATAGTACGGAGTTGTTCTTTATAACCCTGCAGATCATCGCCTTAGTGGCTCTCGGATTTATCGCTTTTGCAGGGTATCTTAACGAAGATGGTCGTCAGTCCATTGTATTCCTGGTCATGAGTTTTTGCCTAATTTTCTCACAAGTATTGAATTTTGTAGAAACATATTATATCTCATACAATCTCTTTATTGCTTTGGAATGGTCTTCGCATATAGCAGGATTGGTTTTGTTTTACAATTACTTGGTTGAATATAATAAACAGCGTAAAAGAAAAATCGTTAAAGAGAGAATTTCCATTAACAAGAAAATAGCCGCCTGATTCTTAGACTAATATCGTTGTGCCATTTGCTGATTTGGTTTTATCAGAATCAAAATAAAAATCTATTTTTCCTAGATAAAGTCCATAACAGCCTACTTGATTTACCAATACGTTATTACCATCTATATTTTGCGCGACTGTCGGCTTTTGTAGAAAGGTGTGCGTATGTCCCCCTATGATCAAGTCAATATCTTTTGTGGCTTTAGCGAGATTGAGATCGCTAACTTTTTCAGCAAAGCTTTTATAAAAATAGCCTAAATGTGATAAGCAAATGACGAGGTCACATTTTTCTTGTTGTTTTAATATTCTACTCATGTCTTGGGCTATTTCAATAGGATCCAAATACACGGTTTCTTTATACATTTTCTTATCTACTAGGCCTTCCAATTCTATACCTAGACCAAAGACACCAATTTTTATTCCTGCTGTCTTGAAGATCTTGTAAGGTTTGACATGAGAATCCATAATAGTATTGGAAAAATCATAATTGGCAGACACAAAATCAAATTTCGCATTCGGAAGCTGTTTGTATAGACCATTGATACCATTGTCGAAATCATGATTGCCAATTGTGGCCAGGTCATATTTCATCATACTCATTAACTTGAATTCCAATTCACCACCGTAATAATTGAAATAAGGCGTGCCTTGAAAAATATCTCCAGCATCCAGCAGTAATGTATTTGGATTCTCTTTTCTAACGGTTTCAATTAATTTTGCCCGTCTAGCCACGCCACCTTGATTTGGATTCCTACCATGATCGGGGCCAAAAGGGTCAATATGGCTATGAACATCATTGGTATGCAAAATAGTGATCTTCGTCTTTTTTAGTGTCGAAAAAGACGTTAAGCCCATGCCGCCAAGCGTTGCTAAAGATGTTGCTGCTGCTGTTTGTTGTATGAACGACCTACGTTTCATTTGCTTGATGTTTTAATGAATCTACCATCCTTTATTGGGTTAATCGTATCTACTTTTTTGAAATAATCTATCATGGCATTACGCATTTTATAGTCCAAGACATAAAGACTGTCATTGGTTTGAAAAAAGTTCATCCGATTACCGCCATTATACAGGTAATCATAGGTGGCTACCAAATAATTCTTATTAAAATCAATAGGCACCCCATTTATTGATGATGCTAAGACGGCATTATTTTCATCCAGTTTTAAGTTCAATTTAGAAATAGGATGGGCCCTTTTGGACCTAGCGAGATAAGCAATCAATTCTTCAATTTGTTCACCTTTTAAGTCAACAACAACAAGTGCATTATCAAATGGCATTATATTATAAGCTGTTCTCGCACTCACATTTCCTTTTGAGAGGGTTGCACGGATGCCACCATGATTGATCAAGACCATGTCAATGTTCCTGCCTGTTCTTTTATTAAAAACCAAATTTGCTTGTTCATAAGCGACGTCTGCCATGAAATTACCTAAAGCGGTTTCGAGTTCTTCATTTTCTGGTCTTGGGGAATAGGTGTCCACTGCAATGGCCAATATACTATCTAGGTCATTATTTAAATGATCATGATATGGTTTGATGTAATCCAGTATAGCCTGATCGGCTTGCATACTATCTGTTATATGTATTCGTTTACCTTCTATCTTATTCAAGTATACATCTTTGCCCTGTTTACAATTTAAGAAGGATAATAAAATCAGGAAGACCCAAAGGTGTTTAAAATTCATGTAATTGAGTTATGAAGTCAGGTAATATATAAAGGCTCTTTTTATACCTTTGTACAAAGTAATAAAGATAAATGATTTTAAAGAGCTTACGCGAAAAATCAAATCAAAAATATATTAACAAACAACTTAATTCACGCCAGTCAAATGTTAGTGAACAGAAGATAGAGACTTTGGCAGTCATCCTTAACACTAATGAATTCAGTAACTTCGAAGCGTTTCGCGAATTGGCAAATGAGCTTAAAATACACCCTAATAAGATCAAGATCCTAGCGTATACAGAGGATGAAAAAGAAGTTTCGAATTCTAGGGAGTTCTTGTTCAGTAAAAAGGAGATAGGTTGGAAAGCAAAAATAAAGAGTCCAGAATTGAAGGATTTCTTGAATAAGGAATTTGATGCCTTATTGGGGTTCTATAATGAGGAAAATGTGGAATTGAATCTCGTTACAACAATGTCTAAGGCCAATTTCAAGATTGGCATTTCTGGCCATGATGAACGTATTTTTGATTTTATCATTGAAACTAAAAGTAGTGATTTCGGTATTTTCAAAAATGAACTGATTAAATATTTAAATATACTTAAGAAATTAAAGAAATGAACAAATTCATTGGTACAGGAGTGGCCTTGGTAACACCCTTCAAATCAGATTTTAGCATAGATCATAAGGCACTTGAGGGGATTGTTGATTTCAATATCAAAAACGGAATCGATTATTTAGTCATTAGTGGCACAACTGGAGAGAGTGCTACGATTAGCAAGAATGAGAAGGTCGATATAACACAAACTATCAAAAAGGCCAATGATGGGCGATTACCTCTGGTTCTAGGAATTGGTGGAAATAACACGGCCTCAATAATTCAAGAAATCAACGAAACTGATTTCTCAGGGATAGATGCCATTTTATCGGTGTCTCCCTATTACACGAAACCCACTCAAGAAGGGATTTACCAACATTATAAGGCTATTTCTAAAGTTTCGCCTTTACCAATAATCTTATATAATGTGCCGGGTCGAACTATGAGCAATATGTTACCAGATACTACATTAAGATTAGCGAAGGATTTTAATAACATCATAGCAGTCAAGGAGGCAGGGAATAATATGCAACAGTATTTACATCTCCTTAAGGATAAGCCAGACGATTTTCTTGTGATTTCGGGCGATGATGATTTGGTCTTGGGTGCAACATTAGCTGGTGGATCCGGTGTAATATCAGTAATTGGTCAAGGGTTTCCTAAAGAATTCTCCAGCATGATGAAACTGGGTCTTGAAGGTCGAGCAAAAGAGGCTTATGCATTACATTACAAGATCATGGACGTTATTGGTTATATTTTTTCTGAGAACAATCCAGCTGGGATAAAAGCAGTGTTGGAGGCCCTTGGGCTTTGCGAAGATACTGTAAGATTGCCTTTAGTCTCGGCAACTCAAGATCTAAAGAAAAAAATCCGGGATTATATTGGACGATAACCATTGTTAAAGTTTCTATAAACCAAACGTAGGCAAGGAATCTTATATTAATTTCGTATAAAATTTTTGTTTTATTATCCGTTAATAATACGTAATTTTGCAACTTGCTAAAAATATGAAGAACAGTTTATACATAGTACTTTTTGGATTTTTGATGTTGAGTTCTTGTAGTGAATATCATAAAGCACTGAAATCGACAGATATTGGAACTAAATTCAAAATGGGTGATTCTTTGTTCCAGGAGGGTGAGTACTCAAAGGCAAATCGATTATTCGAGAAGATCGTGCCAAGTTATAGAGGTAAGCCTCAAGCCGAGAAACTTATGTACATGCATGCTATGTCTTTTTACAAAACAAAGGATTACTATCTTTCTGGATATCAATTTGAAAGATTTGCAAAATCGTATCCTCAAAGTGAGAAATTCGAAGAAGCATCTTTCTTAAGTGCAAAAAGCGAATACATGCTCTCTCCCGTTTACACAAAGAATCAACAGGTAACAAGAGAGGCAATTGAAAAGCTTCAGTTGTTCATTAATAATAACACAGAATCTGAGTATATCGAGGAAGCGAATAAATTGGTTCAGGAACTGGATTTTAAATTGGAAAAGAAATCCTTTGAGATTGCCAAGCAATATAACAAGATATACGATTATCAGGCTTCGATAAAATCTTTCGATAATTACTTGATAGAATACCCAGGATCCAAATTAAGGGAAGAAGCGATGTTTTATCGATTGCATTCTGCGACAGAGCTTGCTATTAATAGCGTGCCCTGGAAGAAAGAAGACCGTCTGAATACGGCGAAAGGGTACTATGAAGGTTTTAAGAAGACGTTTCCAAATTCCGAATATATCCTAGATGCTGACGAGATGACCATCAAATTGGATGAAGAATTGTTAGCATATAACACTAAAAGTTAAATAGTTTAGAAATGAAAATAGATCTAAAGAAAACTACAGCTCCAGTTAATACGGTAACGTATAATAGGAATACTATTGATGCCTCTACAGAGAACATCTACGAAGCCATTTCTGTTATAGCGAAAAGAGCTGAGCAGATTAATACGGAGATCAGGAAGGAACTTATTGATAAGTTGGAAGAATTTGCAACATTCAACGATAGCTTAGAAGAGATCTTTGAAAACAAGGAGCAAATTGAGGTTTCTAAATTCTACGAAAAATTGCCAAAACCACATTCTTTGGCAGTTCAAGAGTGGTTGAATGATAAGATTTACTACAGAAACACTGAGGAAGACGCTTCTCAACAATAATATACAATGTCCATCTTAAGCGGTAAGAATATATTACTGGGCATTACAGCCGGTATTGCTGCTTATAAATCTGCTTCGCTTGTAAGGCTGCTCATAAAGGCTGGCGCTCAGGTTAAGGTGATTATGACGCCCGCTTCTAAAGATTTCGTAACACCTTTAACATTATCTACATTATCCAAGAATCCTGTGTATTCATCGTTTACGAACGAAGAAGATGAAAATGCTGTTTGGAACAATCATGTGGAACTGGGTCTATGGGCAGATGTATTCTTGATAGCCCCTGCAACTGCAAATACGCTCTCAAAAATGTCAACAGGTAATAGTGATAACCTATTACTCGCAACCTATTTATCTGCAAAATGCGCGGTGTATTTCGCTCCAGCCATGGACTTGGATATGTACAAGCATCAATCGACAATACATAGTTTCAATACCTTAAGATCATTTGGTAATATCATGATTCCTGCAACTAGTGGTGAACTTGCCAGTGGCTTAGTAGGAGAAGGACGTATGGCCGAACCGGAAGATATTGTTGCTTTTATCGAAAAAGACATTCTGGATAAGTTACCGTTAAATGGCAAACGAATCCTGATCACTGCAGGACCTACATATGAGGCCATAGATCCTGTGCGTTTCATTGGAAATCACTCCTCAGGTAAAATGGGTTTCGAAATTGCTAAAGAGGCAGCGAATCTAGGGGCAGAGGTGATATTGATTTCTGGACCAACCCATCAAAGATCAACACATAGTTTAGTTGAGGTCATCCCTGTTACGACTGCTGAAGAAATGTATTTGGAAACTCATAAACATTATAAAAATGTTGATGTGGCCATCTTATCTGCAGCTGTTGCAGATTACAGACCCAAAGAAGTAGCTGATAGGAAAATAAAGAAGACCGATTCTGCGTTAACCTTGGAGTTAGAAAAAACAAAAGACATTCTTGCATCTTTAGGAGAACAAAAAAAGAATCAAGTTCTAGTGGGATTTGCTTTGGAGACCAATAATGAACTTGAAAATGCCAAGGAAAAGCTCAAGAAGAAGAATTTAGATTTAATTGTCTTAAATTCGTTACAAGATAAAGGTGCTGGTTTCGGAGGAACAACCAATAAAGTGAGCATCATTAATAAGAATGGAAACGTGAATGAATATATGTTGAAGTCCAAGACTGAAGTAGCTCAAGATTTACTTAACGAAATACTTACTTTTATCAATGCGTAATATACTCTACATATTTGCTTTTTTAATTTCAGTTTCAGCCATGTCTCAAGAGCTTAATTGTACCGTCGTGGTCAATGCCCAGCAAACTGGTGACGAGAATCTTCCAGTGTTTAAGACGTTGGAGAGTCAGATCAATGAGTTCATTAACAAGACCCAATGGACCGATAAAAATTATTTACCCCAAGAACGCATTAATTGTAGTATGTTCATCACCATTCAAAGCTACTTAAGTGATTCGTTTACAGGTACAATACAAGTACAGTCATCCCGCCCAGTTTATGGGTCTTCTTACGGTACTCCAGTCTATAACTACAATGATAAGAACTTCTCTTTCAAATACCTGGAATTCCAGAATATGTTGTATAACCCAAGTCAATACGAGTCTAATTTGATATCGGTCTTGGCTTTTCATGTCTCTATGATCTTAGGGATGGATGCTGATAGTTTCTCGCAAAAGGGAGGAGAGCCCTATTTTAACCAAGCGCAGACCATATTGCAATATTCTCAACAGGAGAACTTTTCGGGATGGCAGCAGAAAGATGGATTACAAACACGATTCACCTTGATAGATAATGTGTTATCTCCGACCTATAAAGAATTGCGGAATGTCATGTATTCATATCATATTGGAGCGCTGGATACCATGTATGAAAACCAGAAACTCGCCAAAGAAAAAATAGCCAATAGTCTCAAACAATTGGAGGTAATGAATAGAAGGCGACCAAACTCGTATATTTTAAGAGTGTTTTTTGATGCCAAAGCCGATGAGATCGAAGAGATCTTTAGTGGCGGTCCGAGTGTAAATATTGCTGAGATGAACGAAATTCTCACAAAAGTCGCACCTATGCATGCCAGTAAATGGCGCAATATTAAATTCTAGTCCTTCCGATTAATTTCTTTACTTTGTAGTTATAATTCATTTTAGATTATAATCCATTGCTTACGTCACTTTCCATACAGAATTACGCGCTGATAGACGATGTAAAAGTCGATTTCCATAACGGCTTGACAATCATTACTGGTGAGACTGGTGCTGGAAAGTCAATTCTTTTGGGAGGCCTATCTCTTATATTGGGTAAACGGGCAGACCTTAGCAGCATTAAAGACACTTCGAGAAAATGCGTCATTGAAGCGGTATTCGATATCGCAAAGTATGATCTAAAGGGCCTATTCAATAACCAGGGTCTGGATTATGAAGCTCAGACCATAATCAGAAGGGAAATATTACCTTCTGGAAAATCTAGGGCATTCGTGAATGATACACCAGTCAATTTAGGTAGTTTGTCGCTACTTGGTGCACGTCTTATCGATATACATTCGCAGCATCAGACATTGGAATTGGCCAACAACCAATTTCAGTTTCAAGTCATTGACGCCTTGGCGAATAATACCAGGGAGTTAGAAGACTATAATACTGCATTGATAGAGTATAGATCAGCAAAGAAGGAACTTGAGGACTTGCTGCAATTGCAAGCTAATTCTTTGAAAGAACAAGATTATAATACTTTTTTACTCAATGAATTGATAGAGGCTCAATTAGTTGATGGAGAACAAGAACAACTAGAGGCTGAATACGAAACCTTGAACAACGTAGAAGAGATCAAGGAGCATTTATTACTTTCCAATCAATTGATGTCCAATGAGCAAACGGGAATACTGAGTTTGTTAATGACATTGAAACAAGATCTTCAGAAAATCAAGGATTTCAGTTCTGTATATGCAGAACTATTTAGTAGGGCAGATAGCAGTTTGATCGAACTGAACGATATATTCTCAGAAATTGAAACAGCCCAAGAGTCATTAGAAGCAGATCCAAAAAGACTGGATATGGTAAACACCAAACTGCAGGTGCTACATGCATTGCTTCAAAAGCACCAAGCAATGACGATTACAGAATTATTGACTATCCAGGAAACCCTAAATTCTAAAGTCGAGATCACAGAACAGTTGGATACTAATATTAGGGCAATAGAAGAACGAATTTCCGTTTTAGAAAAACAACTGAATATAAGTGCAGCTAGGCTTCACAAAAATAGGGTAGAGGCGATTCCGAAGCTAAAAGAGCAACTAGAAAATATTTTGACGACCCTTGAAATGGCCGATGCTAGATTCAATATTAGCATGCAAAGCAAAAACACGTTTTTCGGTAATGGCAAGGATGAATTAAGCTTTCTGTTTTCAGCCAATAAAGGCGGTAATTTTAATGAATTGAAAAAAGCAGCATCTGGAGGTGAATTGTCGCGGATCATGCTGGCCATAAAGTCCATCCTTTCCAATTATATCAATTTGCCAACAATCATGTTCGATGAGATCGATACAGGAGTTTCTGGAGAGATTTCCAATCAAATGGCCAATATCATGCAGAAAATGAGTAAAAGTATGCAGGTGTTCACAATTACACATTTACCGCAAATTGCTGCCAAGGGCGATACACATTTTAAAGTATACAAACAAGTGATAGATGAGGCTACAACCACAGAAATGAAACGTCTTGGTGAAGATGAGCGTATTGTGGAAATAGCGCAAATGTTAGGCGGGAAACAAGTCACGGATTCGGCTGTGGCGCACGCCAAACAATTACTGAATTAATACTATCTTTGAGTAACAAATAAACCAACCAACTAATCAATACCATCACATATGTCATATAATTTACTAAAAGGAAAAAGAGGGATTATTTTTGGAGCATTGGATTCTAACTCCATTGCATGGAAAACTGCAGAACGGGTACATGAAGAAGGCGGTACTTTTGTGTTGACCAATGCCCCTGTTGCAATGCGTATGGGTACCATAAATGAACTGGCCGAAAAGACAGGTTCACAGGTCATTCCTGCAGATGCCACATCTGAAGAAGATCTTCAAAATTTGGTAGAGAAGTCTGTGGAAATCCTCGGTGGTAAATTAGATTTTGTATTACATTCCATTGGTATGTCCATTAATGTGCGTAAAGGAAAGGCGTATACAGACCAGAATTATGCTTGGACACAAAAAGGTACGGATGTGTCTGCCATGTCCTTTCATAAAGTCATGCAAACGCTGTATAAGGCTGATGCCATGAACGAATGGGGAAGCATTGTTGCCTTGACCTATATGGCGGCGCAGCGTGTATTCCCTGATTATAATGATATGGCAGATAATAAAGCGTATCTGGAGAGTATCGCCCGTAGTTTTGGCTACTTCTTTGGTAGAGATAAAAAGGTGCGTGTCAATACCATCTCACAATCGCCTACGCCTACGACTGCTGGTAGTGGTGTCAAGGGCTTTGATGGTTTTATTGCCTATGCAGAGAAGATGTCGCCACTTGGTAATGCCACGGCCTTGGACTGTGCAAATTACACGGTAACCTTGTTCAGTGATTTAACTAAAAGAGTGACCTTGCAAAACCTATTTCATGATGGAGGCTTCAGTAATATGGGCGTGAGTGATGCGGTGATGGATAAATTCGTAAGCGAATAGAAAACGAAATAATTAAATTTTTAGTATGACCTCGTTACGTTAGTTAACGAGGTTTTTTGCGTTTAGTGGGTTTATTTTTATAATCATATAATAAAAATTGGTATTCTTTGTATTTTGTAAATCAATTAATGAACTATGCGAATCATCATAAATTTTTTAGTGTTAATATTTTGTTTTTTGACGATTGCGTGTAAAGATTCTCCTGATGTTGTTCAAGAAGCGCCAGATGAAAATCTAAACGAATCTGACAGGAATGATAAAGGACCATTATTCACCCAGTTGAGCTCTGACTTAACCGGAATCCAATTCGAAAACCGTAACATCGAAAATGACCGCTATAATTTCTACAAGTATGAATATTTTTATAATGGTGGAGGAGTGGCCGTTGCAGACTTCAATAATGATGGATTACAGGATATTTATTTTACCGCAAACATGGGCTTGAATAAGCTTTATATCAATAATGGGAACTTAAACTTTACGGATATAACTTCTTCAGCCAATGTTAATTCTAAAGATCGGGATTGGTGTACAGGAGTTACAGTTGTTGATATTAATCAGGATGGTTGGCAAGATATTTTTGTGTCGAGATCAGGCTGGTTTAAAAATGAAAATAAACAACTACTTCGGAATCTGTTATTCATCAATAATGGTGACCTAACGTTTACGGAAAGAGGATTGGATTATGGTTTTATTGATCTTTCACCAACCACACAGACATGTTTTTTTGATTCTGATAATGATGGAGACCTGGATGTGTATCAAATAAATCATCCAACGAAATTCAAAGGTTTTGTGCAGGACGGAAAAGGCACATTAACCAAAGTGCCATATGGTGAGGACGATTATTCAGACAGATTTTATCTTAATAAAAACGGTAAATATATTGAAAACACAAAGGCTTTGGGTCTAGAGAATTCTGGACACGGACTTGGTGTGGTATCATCGGATTTCAACAATGATGGTTGGCAAGATATTTATGTTGCTAATGATTATTCAGAACCCGATTATTTATACATGAATCAAGGAAATGGGAAGTTTAAGAATGAGGCTCTTTCCGCATTTAAACACATTTCGAAATTTAGCATGGGAGTGGATGTCGCCGATATTAACAATGATGGGTATCAGGATATATTCAATGCAGAAATGTTAGCTCAAGATAATTTTTCAAAAAAGGCCAACATGGCTCCCATGAGTCCAACTGAATATTGGTACTATGTTAATAATGGATATCACTATCAAGATATGCATAATAGCTTGCAACTTAACAATGGAAACGGCACTTTTAGTGAGATTGCCTGGTTGGCAAACATAGCTGAAACGGATTGGTCATGGTGTCCTCTTTTTGCTGATTTTGATAATGATGGTTTAAAGGATCTTTTTGTTTCTAATGGCTATAAAAGAGATGTCCTTTCAAAGGATTTTTCTAAGGATCTTAAGAAACTCATGAAAAAAGAAGGTAATAAGAAGTTCACAGAGTTTGCAGATAAGATTCCTTCCAAAAAAGTATCCAATTATATTTTTAAGAATAAGGGCAATCTAACTTTTTCAGATCAAACCCAACACTGGGGAATTGATTTAAAAGTAAATTCAAATGGTGCTGCTTATGCCGATTTGGATAACGATGGAGACCTTGATATTTTGGTCAATAATATTGATGATAAGGCAGTAATTTATAGAAATGAACTCAATGGCTCTTCAAATTTTTTGGATATCGAATTAGTAGATGACAATAATGCAGTCCTTGGATCGAAAGTTGAAATCTTGGATGAGGGATATTATCAGGTTTCTGTAATGAAGAATACCAGTGGATACCAATCGGTTTCAGAGTCAAAAATACATTTTGGATTTGGTGATAAACGAGGTGTAGATTCTTTATTGATTACATGGGCAAATGGCAAACGAACATTGCTGATTGACCCTGAAATAAACAAAACCCATAAAATCGTATTCGATAACTCATCCATAACCAATTTTAAGCAAGTACAAAACGCCAAACCCTATTTTGTTGACAAATCGCAGAACATAAGAATGGACTATGTCCACAAGGAGCAGGAATATGATGATTACTTATATGAGATTCTTTTACCTCACAAGCTTTCTCAAGAAGGGCCTTACTTGGATGTAGCAGATGTTAATGGCGATGGCTTGGATGATTTTTATATAGGCAATGGTGCTGGATATGCTGGCAAGTTATACCTGCAAAAAGAATCTGGCAGTTTTATGGCATCTAGCCCAAAAACGTTTGCTCAAGACAGATTATGCGAGGATCTAGGTGTTCTATTTGTTGATTTTGATAATGATGGTGATAAGGATTTGTATGTGGTAAGCGGAAGCAATGAATATGAACTTGACTCGCCTTTCATGCAAGATCGACTTTATGAAAACGATGGAGCAGGTAACTTTATTAAAACCATCAATGTCCTTCCTCAAATGAAAGCCAGTGGATCTTGTGTAATAACTTCAGATTATGATAAGGATGGAGACATGGATTTATTCATCGGAGGATATCTAAAGCCAAAACAATATCCGAGTCCTGGTTCGAGCTATTTGCTAGAGAACCAGAATGGCAAGTATATTGATGTTACGAACAAAATAGCTCCGGGATTGCAGGAAATTGGTATGGTGAAAGATGCAGAATTTAGCGACATCGATTTAGATGGCAAGACCGATTTAGTAATTGCAGGGCATTGGATGCCAATTGAGATCTATATCAATACTGGCGAAAAATTCGAGAATCGAACGGAAAAATATGGTACTTCTGAAGAAATTGGCTGGTGGAATAGCATACTAATTGAAGATGTTGACAATGATGATTATCCAGATATCATTGCGGGTAATTTAGGAATGAATTCTAAGCATAAAGCTACAAGATTAGAGCCTTTTTTAGTGTATGCGAATGATTTTGACAAAAGTGGCACTAACGATGTCGTATTGGGTTATTACAATGGAGGTGCACTGTATCCAGTTCGTGGTAAACAATGTAGTGCCGAACAAGTGCCTATAATTGATGAAAAAATTAAATCCTATAACGAGTTTGGGCAGTTGAATCTAGAACAAATTTATGGGCTGGATAAATTAAATGAATCTTTAGCCTATAGTGCATCAAATTTCAAGACTTCAATTTTCAAGAATATTAATGGATCAAATTTTGAAGTCAAGTCATTGCCAAATCAGGTTCAGTTTGCCCCATCTAATGCCATTTGGAGTTCGGACCTTAATAATGATGATATGATAGACTTAGTGATTATTGGTAATCAGCATCCTGTTGAGGTTGAAACTGGCAGGTATGATGCACACATTGGTAACGTACTATTCAATTCTGGTGGCATGGAATTTATAAATCAGCCTTCAACAAGAAGTGGTTTTATAACTGATGGTGACCACCGTGATATAGGAGTCATAAAAATCAAGGATAGGAATTATTTGATGATTTCATCTAATAGGGAAAAATTGAAATTTATTGAGATCAGACATAATGAATGATCTATAGCAGTATTTGATTAAAATTAGGCCTATTGATAGTCCTTCAAGGTACGATTCTTGTTCTTTATTAAGATTTTTTGCACAACTGCATTTTAACTTGATTTTTTGCGCTTTGTCGGTTTTATTATATTTTAAAGTAATAAGTACGGAATATCTAAGAATTTAATATTTATATTGTGAATCCCTGAATTTTTTATGCCTTTGTGCAAAAGATTCGGGTTTTTTATTTATTCATTTTTTTAAAATATTTATTCATTTTATTTAAACTAATTCAATATGAAAAAACAGTTACTATTTATTCTTTTTACATTTTGTGCGATAAGTTTGGGTTACTCTCAAGCAGATTGTCCAAATGCATTAACCTTGACTCCGGGAACACCTCAAGCAGGTGATTCTACTGGGCAGGTTGGATCTTTTCCTAATGACAATACTGCACCAAACAATCCTTGTGACACTGATTTCAACGATGACGAGTATTGGTTCGAGTATACGCCAGCCGTTGCTGGTGAAGCACTAGACATTTCTGTAACAGATATTACTGATTCATGGGCTGGTGTTTTCGTCCTTGATGACTGTCCTGAAGCCGGAACACCTAACTGTATAGCTAGTGCTCAGAATACTAGTGGAACGGGTAATTTGACAGTTACAACTCCAGAATTGACTATGGGAGTAAGCTATAAAATTGTTATTACTAATTATGGTACACCTGACAGTACGTCCTTTACAATGAATTCTGCGGTTGGTACTCCTGCAGTGCCGCCGGTAAATGATGATGTGGCAGGCGCATTGCCATTAACTGTTGGCGTTCAATTCATGGATAACGCACTTGCTGGACAAACCAATCTTCTTGCTACAGCTTCAGAAGTAGGTGACCCAATGATTCCTGCACCAGGATGTGCTTCTTATAGCGGCGGTGATGTATGGTATTCAGTTATGGTTCCAGGAGATGGTACATTGACATTAGCAGTAGACGCTGATCCTTCTGGAAATGGAGGAGATGGCGGAGGCGCTGCTTATTCAGGATCTCCAGGAGCATTAGTGTTGATCGAATGTAATGATGATGATGGTCCAGGTCTTTATCCAATGATAGAGGTAAATGATCCTGCCCTAGCAAATCAAATGATATATTTCAGAGTATGGGAATTTGGTAATAATGCTATTATAAATTTTCAAGTTTCGGCTTATGTGCCAGTTGCCAATGATGAATGTGCAAACGCTGCAATGCTAACACTAGGCACACCTGTTTCGTTCAGTAATGTTGGTGCCACAGATTCTGGGATTTCGTCTTCTTGTGACTCTGGTACTATTTCAGATGTTTGGTATTCATTTGTTGCAACAGCAACTGGTGAAGCGTATTTCGGAACCGATGCTCCACATCTCTCCGTTTGGGATGCTTGTGGTGGAGTCGAAGTAGCTTGTAATCCTGGAAATAACGTCGCTGTAACAGTAACCGATGGTACAACGTATTATGTAAGAATCAATGATGATGGTACAGCAAGAGCTCCTGGTAATTTTGAATTAGTAGTGGGTGATGCAACTCTTGGTCTTGAAGACGTTACTTTTCAAGGCTTTAAGTATTTCCCTAATCCGGTGAAAGGGACTTTAAGTTTAAGAGCTCAGGATAACATCCAAGCCGTATCTGTTTATAATATGTTAGGTCAGGAAGTATTACGTACTTCTCCTAATAGATTACAAGACGAATTGGATATGTCAGGATTAACTACTGGCGCTTACTTCTTGAAAGTGAGAATCAATGATATTGAAGAAAACTTCAGGATCATTAAACAATAAGAATAATTTAATTTCTTATAGAAAAAACCTCCAATTTTATTGGAGGTTTTTTTATGTAATTCCTGTATCTTAACATCCCTATTAATTGATAAATTCGGGCTTTTAATTATTTTTGTTTTCTATATCGCATTATGAAAAAAAGCATTTTCATCCTGACTATTTTGTTGTCCATTCTTTCTTGTAAAGAAGATGCGCAAAAAATTGCTACTGCAGTATCTTCAAACACTTTGTTTAATGAAGTACCTTCTGCCATTAGTAATGTGGCCTTCAATAACAGGGTCGTTGAGACCTATGAGTTCAATTTCTTGAATTACCCGTATATATACATAGGCGGTGGTGTGGCTGTTGGCGACATTAATAATGATGGTCTTCAAGACATGTATTTTTCTGCTAACCAAGGGCAAAATAAACTGTACCTGAATAAAGGTAATTTTGAGTTTCAGGACATTACAGTTTCTGCCGGTGTACCAGATGAACAAGGTTGGAGTACGGGGGTATCTATGATAGACATTAATAATGATGGCTGGCTAGATATTTACGTTTGTAAATCGGCATCGCTCAAAAGTCATGAATTACGGCGCAATAAATTATTCATCAACCAGAAAAATAATACCTTCAAAGAATCGGCCAAAACCTATGGCTTGGATCATCCAGGCTTTTCCACACAAGCGTATTTCTTGGATCATGATAAAGATGGTGATCTTGATATGTACTTGGTGAATCACAGATATGATTTCAAGAATAATTCGAAGATCAGTAGTGAGATACAACGTAACATTGAGGAAATCACTTCGGATCACTTGTTCAGGAATGATGGAAACACCTTTACTAAAATATCTCAAGAAGCCGGTATCCTTAATAAAGCATGGGGTTTGAGCGCATCGATTGGTGATTTTAATAATGACAACTGGCCAGATATTTATGTGGCCAATGATTATTTGGAACCAGATATTCTGTACATAAACAACAAGGATGGCACCTTCAAGAATGACGTATTGGAGCGAATGAATCATATTTCATTCAATAGTATGGGGTCTGATTTCGCCGATATCAATAATGACCTGAAGCCTGATCTTATGGTACTCGACATGTTGGCGGAGGATCATAGTCGAGGTAAAGAGAATATGGCGACCATGAGCACGCAGAATTTCAATTCGATGGTGCAAGTAGGGTATCATCGCCAATACATGAGTAATGTTCTGCAGCTTAACAGAGGGGACGGTAATTACAGTGATATTGGTCAATTAGCAGGGATTACCAAAACAGACTGGAGCTGGGCACCACTTATTGCCGATTTTGATAATGATGGTCTTAAGGATGTGTTCATTACCAATGGTATTGAGAAGGACCTCGGGAATCAAGACTTTAGGCGTAAAGCAGCTCAATTGAACAGCCAAGGCGTGGCCATGAGCTTGGATTCTGTATTGAATATGATTCCAGGGGCAAAACTGGCCAATTATAGTTTCAAGAATAATGGAGACCTGACGTTTTCAAAGAGTTCCACGGAATGGGGTCTAGAAAAACGCGTTAACTCAAATGGAACGGCTTATGCAGACTTAGACAATGACGGCGATCTGGATCTGGTGATCAATAATGAAAATGATGTGGCCAGTGTTTATAAGAACAGTTCTTCTAATAATTATGTACGCATACAATTAATTGGAGACGATAAGAATCCCTTTGGAATTGGTGCCAAGGTCAAAGTTGTTTCCAGCAGTGGAAACCAATATCAAGAGTTATTTGTGAATAGGGGTTATTTGTCCTCAGTTTCAAACATCTTGAATTTTGGATTGGCAAAAGATGCGACCATCCAAGACATAGAAGTGGTATGGCCAAATAGTAAAGTGAGTACTTTAAAAAATGTACCAGCCAACGAAACCATTGTCATTGACTATAAAGATTCACAAACCACAAATTCGATTTTAGATGAACCTAGTAAGTTATTTACATCCATAGAACCCGAACAATTAAATTTAGGGTATACACATAAAGAGAATGATTTCGATGACTTCTCAAAACAGTTGTTACTTCCCCAAAAACAATCGACTCTAGGTCCTTGCAGTGCGGTGGCTGACATAAATGGAGATGGACTTGAAGATCTATATTTGGGCGGTGCGATGGGGCAATCGGGGTCATTATATATTCAGACAAGTAATGGAAGATTTAATAAAACCAATAATGTGGTTTTGAATAGTGATAGGAACCAAGAAGATGTTGGAGCCTTATTCTTCGATATTGATAATGATGGTGATCAAGACCTTTATGTGACAAGCGGTGGTTATGAATTCACAGAAAATGATCCACTACTGCAGGATAGGCTCTATATGAATGATGGTAAAGGAAACTTTGAAAAGAGCAATGCCTTGCCCAAAATGTTAACAAGTACCAAAGCGGTCAAAGCCATAGATTTTGATGATGATGGCGACCTAGATATTGTAGTAGGAGGTCGCATTATTCCGGGCAAATACCCTTTATCACCTAGATCCTATTTATTGCAAAACGATAATGGTAAATTCAGTGATGTCACAGACGAAGTGATACCTGAACTACGACACGTCGGCATGGTGAATGCTATTGAGATCACCGATCATAATGCTGATGGTTTGGATGATATTGTGGTTGTTGGAGAATGGATGCCTATTACCATTTTTACCAATGATTCCGGAGAGTTCATTAAAGAGGGATTCACGAGTTTAGTGAAATCCGAAGGGTGGTACCAATCTGTTGTGGCTCATGATTTTGATAATGATGGCGATGAAGATCTAGTTGTTGGTAATATTGGTGCGAATAATAAATTCCACCCTACCATAGAGAAGCCATTACATATATTCAGTAATGATTTTGATAATAATGGAAGTTACGATATTGCCTTGAGCAAAGTGTATAATGGAAATTTGGTACCGGTTAGGGGCAAGGAATGCTCCTCTGAACAAACACCTTTCTTGAACGACAAAATAGGCACCTATAAGGAATTCGCCTCTTTGAATATGGAAGGTATTTATGGGAATGATAATATCTCGAATTCCAATCATTTACAAGTCTATAATTTTGAAAGTCTTTATGTCGAAAACAAAGGCAACGGCGATTTTGAACTGACACCATTACCATCTTATGCCCAAATTGGTCCTACGACGGATATTCTAATATTGGATGTAAATAAAGATGGATATCAGGATATTATTGGCGTAGGCAATATGTATGATACGGAAGTGGAAACCGTGCGTTACGACGCCTCAAAAGGATATGTGCTATTGGGGAATGGAGATGGTACATTTGCTGCAAATCATAGTAGTGGCATTAGCTGTAATACAGATATGCGGACGGTCTCAAAAATTAAAATCGGTAATCAGGAACATGTATTTGTTACTAGTAATAATGACAAGCTAAACGTTTTTAAATTGGTGAATTAAGTAGTGACCAAAAGTCAATACGCTTTACGAATATCTTTGTATTATCTTGATTACCTTTGTAGAGATGCGTGAACTTTCATTTTCTTTTATTATTCCTGTGTATAACAGGCCAGAAGAAATCAAGGAACTACTGGATAGTTTTCTTGATGTGGATTCTTCAAAGAATCACGAAATCGTTATTATTGAAGATGGGTCTAGCATTACTAGCGCTGAGATAGCCAAAACATTCAAGGACCGATTGAATATATCATATTATTCAAAAGAAAATACGGGCCCAGGAGATTCTCGTAATTTCGGGATGAAAAAAGCGAAGGGTAATTATTTTATTATCCTAGATTCAGATTGCCTTCTGCCACCTGATTATTTATTGAATGTCGTTAAAAGTTTAGATAAAGAATATGTGGATTGCTTTGGTGGACCCGATGCCGCGCATGAGTCATTTTCCAATCTTCAGAAAGCCATTGACTTTGCTATGACATCGTTCATTACCACAGGTGGAATAAGAGGAAATAAGAGAAGCGTAGACGAGTTTCAACCTAGGAGTTTTAATATGGGGCTTTCCAAGGAAGCCTTTGAAGCCACAAAGGGTTTTGGGAATATTCATCCAGGTGAGGATCCAGACCTGTCTATCAGACTGAAGAAGTTAGGCTATAAGACAAAATTGATTTCCGAAGCTTTTGTATTTCATAAGCGTCGTATTTCGTGGTCTAAATTCTATAAGCAAGTCAATAAATTCGGAATGACACGTCCAATCCTGAATTCGTGGTATCCAGAAACAAGAAAATTGACCTATTGGTTTCCAACGATTTTTAGCCTCACTTTCATTGGTGCACTGATTGGTTTTATGCTGGGTCATCAGCTGCCAATAATGCTTTTTGTAATATATTTTGGACTTTCTTTTATACTCGCTTTATCAAAAAACAATGTATCAGTTGCCTTAATGGTTATTCCGACTATTGTCATGCAGTTTTTCGGATATGGATGGGGATTCTTAAAATCTACCTTGACTCTCGCATTGAGCAGAAAAAGTCCTGAAAAATTATTTCCACATTTATTCTTTGAAATTTAAGCATGGCATCCATAAGATCTAAAATACAATCGGCAGTAAAGAGTGGGAAGATCAATAAGTTTTTCCTGTTCTTGGTTATATCTTTCAGTATATTACTTCTATCTAAGTTATCCAAAGATTACACCAAAACAGTGTCTTTCGATATCAAGGTGATTAATCTTCCAGAGGAACAAATAATCATTAAAGATTCGACACATCAATTGGACATTTTGATAAAAACCTATGGGTTTAAATTGATGAGGTATTATTTATCCGATCCCAAAATTGCCATTGACTTAGAGAAGACCCAAAACATTAATAAGAGTTATTTATGGACCGCTCTTAACAATGGAGGCGATATCAAGGCACAATTTATCGATAATGTTATAGTAGAAGGAATTCAACCAGACACTATCATTTTCAATTATGATGTTAATTACGTAAAAAAAGTCCCAATAATCTTGTTGAGTAATGTCAATTTTGCGCCTGGTTACAATTTAAAAGAAGATTATGTTTTGCAACCAGATTCTGTCAGACTTATTGGACCAAGAGTAATTGTTGATGAAATTAATGAGATTAACACGGATACCTTGATTTTGGATAATGTAAAAACCGATATTTTACGGATGTTGGATTTAATACTTCCAGAACAAATAGAAACAATTGCAATGTCTTCAAAACGGGTTAATATTGAAGCAGATGTGGATAAATTCACAGAGGGTACTGTTCAAGTTCCTATCACTATCAGAAACTTGCCAAAGAATCTCAGTGTCAATTACTTTCCAAAGAAAGTCTCCGTTGTTTTCAATACGGCATTGAGTAACTATTCTTCAGTGGAAGTTGGTGATTTCTTGGTTGAATGTGATTTTAATGATTTTTCCGATCAAAGCTCCTTCTTGGTGCCGCGAATGATCAAGAAACCCGATATTGTTAGATCCGTAAAGATCAATCAAACTAAAATAGAAATCATAATCTCACAATGATGCTGGTAGGACTCACAGGTGGAATAGGCAGTGGCAAGACAACGGTCGCCAAAATGTTCGTGGATCTTGGTGTTCCTGTTTTCATTGCCGATGTCGAGGCAAAGAAACTTATGAGATCATCAAAAGTCATCAAACGAAAATTAATGCAATTATTTGGTGAAGATACCTATATAGATGGAATGTTGAATAAGCCATTGATAGCTTCCAAAATTTTCAATGATAAGGAGATGCTTCAAAAGATGAATGCCATTATTCACCCTAAAGTTGGAAAGCGGTTCAAGAAATGGGCCTTAAAGCAAAATGCTCCATATATCATAAGCGAAGTTGCTATCATTTTTGAGAATAATACACAGAAAAACTATGACTGCATAATTACTGTTATTGCTTCTGAAGAAGAACGTATGAAACGCATTATAAAGCGAGATTCAACCTCAGAAAAGAAAATAAAGGCAATCATGAACAACCAATGGGACGATACTGACAAGATTAAGCATTCGGATTACGTTATATATAATACATCCTTAGAAGAAACTCACAAACAAGTACAGAAACTTCACGAAAAACTTGTTTGTAAGGCCTAAAAACACTGAATTTTAACATTTGTGTTAATGTAAGGTTAAATGGGCTGAGTCGTAAATGTTAAAATCTTAATTTTGAATGATGAGCAAAAAACTTTTTGTTTTACTTGTTGTATTGATGAGCTTATCGTTAATAGGAATCATTTTCGTACAAGCCTATTACATCAATAATACTGTAGAGAACGAAGAGAAACAATTTACCTTTAATGTGCAAAGGGGATTGAGTTATGTTTCAAAGGAAATTGAGGAAAGGGAATTCAGGGAATGGACAATGAAATTCCAAGAAGCCTTTGCCAATGTTGATGCGGATTCTACAAACATTCGAGAGTTGTTTGTTTTCCAGGAAAATGATGATACCAATGAAACGTTCATTTATAAAAATGCAATTTTAGAAGAAAACTATAAGTTATCTTCATCGCTCTTTGACATAGGTTTAGATAGTATAACCATAATGAGAATAATTAATGAACGGGAAACGCGTGTCATTAAGAATGATAGGTTAGACAATAAATTAGACATTACTCCTGAAACATTATTAAAATATGATAAGAAAACAAAAGTAAGGGAGATCCAACTTGAAACTTCTTATAAGGACAATGCTAAATTTACACCAATACATAAGCGTACTTCGAAAAGTGAATTACAATCAATGTTGCGTAAAAAATTAAAAGAAGATGGTGTAGAAATAGATTTTGAATATGCTATATATGATAATGATCTAGCAACCAAGATTCAGTCTGATAATTTTGAATTGGATAAGACATCGACGTATGGTGTGCCCATTTTCTTGGATAATAACGACGAAAGTGATTTTACCTTATATGCAAATTTTCCTGAACGAAAGAAGTTTATTTTGTCGTCTATACTAGGGATGATGCTTTTATCAATCGTTTTTACGACAATCATTATTATTGCATATACAAGTGCTATTTATCAATTGATCAAGCAACGGCAAATCTCGCAGATAAAGACAGATTTCATTAATAATATGACCCATGAGTTTAAGACACCTATTGCAACGATCAATCTTGCATTAGATGCTATCAAAAACCCTAAGATCATTGATGATAAAGAAAAGGTGCATCGGTATTTGGGAATGATCAGAGAAGAAAATAAACGAATGCATGCTCAAGTAGAAAATGTATTGCGAATATCTAAACTTGAAAAAAATGAATTGAACATTAGTAAGGAACGTGTTAAGTTGCACGACTTAATTGAAGATGCCATCAACCACATAGAATTAATTGTTGAAGACAAGAAAGGCTATGTGAAAACACATTTTGAAGCTCAAAAATGTTCAGTACTGGCAAACGAAACACATTTTACTAGCGTTATAGTTAATATGTTGGATAATGCAGTCAAATATTCGACTGATGCGCCCAAAATTGATGTGTATACAGAAAATGTAGGCACAAACATAATACTAAAAATAAAAGACCAAGGCAGTGGGATGAGTAAAGCTGCACAGAAAAGAGTGTTCGAAAAATTCTATAGGGAACACACAGGAGATATACATAACGTAAAAGGTCATGGATTAGGGTTGGCCTACGTGAAACGGATTGTTGATGACCATCAAGGTCATGTGTCTGTAGAAAGTGAAAAAGGAATCGGTAGTACCTTTATTGTTAAACTGCCATTAATATCATAAAGCAATGGAAGAGCAAAATAAAAAAATTTTATTAGTAGAAGACGATCCAAATTTTGGAACTGTATTAAAGGATTATCTTACCATGAATGATTATGAAGTCGTTCATGCAAAGAATGGAATGGAAGGTTTTGAAAAATTCAAGAAAGACGATTACGATCTTTGCATTTTGGATGTCATGATGCCGTATAAGGACGGATTTACCTTAGCAAAGGAAATTCGGGAAAAAAACAAAGATGTACCTATCATTTTCTTGACTGCGAAAGCCATGAAGGAAGATGTGTTGAAAGGTTATAAAGTTGGGGCCGATGATTATTTGAACAAACCATTTGATAGTGAAGTGCTTTTGATGAAAATCAAAGCGATCATACAACGTAAGGCAACGGATACCATTACGGACAGTAAACAGTTTGAATTCAAGATCGGTGATTTCCACATGAACTCTAAATTACGTTTCTTAACACACAAAGGTGGAGAACCAATTAAATTGTCTCCGAAGGAAAATGAATTATTGCGATTGTTGGCTTTACATGAAAATGATCTAATGCCTCGTGAATTGGCACTTACTAAAATCTGGAGAGATGATAACTATTTTACATCTCGTAGTATGGATGTGTATATAGCGAAATTACGTAAGTATCTTAAAGTGGATGATGCTGTGGAGATATTGAACATTCACGGAGAAGGATTCAGGTTGGTGGTTAATACCAAAGCTTAATGAAATAAACTTTCTAAATACAGAGCCCAGCAGAGATGTTGGGTTTTTTAATACATGAGTTTAGTTACCGCTTTAATAATTTCCTTGGGGTCGATCAGATAGTCAAACCATATTATTTTCTCTTGTTTCCTGTACCATGTGACTTGTCGTTTGGCAAAGCGTCTCGTGTTTTTTTTGATTTCTGAGACTGCAAAATCGAGTGCCCATTCACCTTCTAAATATTTAAAAAGCTCTTTATAACCAACAGTATTCAATGCATTAAGATGCTTGTATGGCAGGAGAGATTTTACTTCTTCAAGTAAACCTTCTTCCATCATCATGTCCACACGATGGTTTATACGATCGTAAATCACTTCGCGATCAGCATTTAACCCAATTGTAATTGCCTTGAAGCTACGCTCTGCTTCTTTTTTATTTAGAAATGAGGAATAAGGCAGTCCTGAGCCCAAACAGACTTCTAAGGCCCTTATTACCCGATGTGGATTGTCAATGGAAATTATCGAAGATGCTTTTGGGTCGAGATATTCCAATTGTTCTTGAAGGCTTTTCAGACCTTCAAGAGCTAATTTAGTATTTAAGTTTTCCCTTATGGTTGGGTCTACCTTAGGAAAATCATCCAAGCCTTTTATAACAGCATCGTTATACAAACCAGAACCACCAACCATGATTACCACATCATGTATATTAAATAATGATTCCAATTTTTCAATGGCATCCCGCTCGAACATGCCGACGTTGTAATCCTCTTCTATACCTCTATGTTGTATGAAATGATGTGCTGCCTGCGCCAATTCTGACTCATTTGGTACAGCGGTGCCAATGCACATTTCCTTGTAGAATTGCCGAGAATCGGCGGAGATGATCTCAGTATTGAAATGTTGCGCTAATTTGATACCTAAGGAGGTTTTCCCAATAGCGGTAGGGCCTACCACTGAAATCAAGACCTTACTCATTACTCATCTTATCGCCACATTTATAACAGAATTCAGCGCTTCTCTTATGATCTTCTGCACCACATCCCAAACAAGTTTCTACTTTATGCGGCTCCAAGTCCTGATCATTTTGTTTGTTCTGTGAGGCGATTTCCGCAGTGACTATTCCCGTAGGGACAGCAATGATACCATAACCCATGATCATGACTATTGAAGCAATGAATTGCCCTAATGGTGTGATAGGGGATATGTCTCCATAACCAACCGTAGTAAGCGTGACAATGCACCAATATACACCTCGAGGTATGCTTGTAAAACCAGCTTCGTCACCCTCCACCATGTACATAATGGTACCAAGTATAATAGACACGATAACGATAGCGAATAAGAAAACGAAAATTTTTGCTCTACTTGCCTTTAATGCTTTAGCAATCGTATTGGATGCTCCTAGAAAACGAGCTAATTTCAAAATCCTGAAGACACGTAATAATCGTAGTGCTCGCAATGCCACTAGAGAATGTGTGCCCACAAAAATTAGGGACAGATATTTCGGGATGGTCGATAGCAAATCTATAACTCCGTAAAAGCTTGTGATATATTTGATGGGTTTTTTGACTGTGATGATTCTTGCGAGATACTCGAATGAAAAGAGAACTGTAATTACCCATTCTGCAATATTCAGGAACTTATGGTACTTCGTATCAATTTCTTCCACACTTTCCAGCATCACTAAAACAATACTCGCAAGGATGACGATTAGAAGGATAAGGTCGAATAGTTTTCCAGCGGGTGTATTTGTGCCATAAATTATGACATGTAGTTTCGAGCGCCAGCTATTTTTTGATATATCCAAGGAATCGTTTTTATTATGGTAAATGTAAAAAAGTTTTTAAATCTATTGTTGTTTCTCCAATTGAATCACTTTCAGACGTTTATTCCGTCTTAAGTGACTCTGAATGATATGTTGAACATCTCTATTGTTTTCCATAGGGGTGATGATCGACTCTAATATATCAATATTGTTTATTTGATAATTAAGATTATAGAAGCCTAGCCCTTTAAAGACACCATTTTCAATCAATATGGCACTACGCTCGTCAACATCTCTCCCTCTATCAATAATAACCATATTGTGGTTGTCATATCTATGTTTGTTGATGATTTGTGAAACCCGGTCATTATAATTCTCAACTGATTCTTGCTGAATACAAGCACCAAGGCACTCTTTTATAGTATAATTGAAACAATTGGTTTTTGTAGGATATAATGAGGTTAGTTTTTGGCAAAGTTGGTAATCCTCTACAATCTTGAACATAAAGCTCTTAGCACTTTGTCTATTGGAAAACGTGGTTATTGGTTGTTTACGTCCGTCGGCTTTATCTATTTTGAGGTTTAAATAGCCATGCTCATCTTCAAAACTATATAGCGCATGAGTAAAAATGGTTCGACGCAAAGCGCGATTGAAAATTGGTTTATTTCGCTTCACCTCTTCACACTCCTTGAGAAGCGCAACAAGTTCGCTACCTGTATTCTCGTAGGTAACAGCTGTTACCAGCAACTGCATTTTCTTTGATTTGGCCGTTGTACCGGTAAAATGTTGATTAACGCGTTTTTTAATATTATTACTTTTACCAATGTAAATGATTTCCCCATCAGCCTTGTGCATGTAATAAACACCAGTTGTTGATGGTACACTCTCAATAATAGCCTTAAGCTTAGGCTCCATTTGAAATTTAGGTACGAGTCTAATTTTCTCTTGAATGATCGTCTTTTCTGAATCCTTGCTTAACAGGAGTTGAAATAATTTTAATGTGGCTTGAGCATCCCCACTCGCGCGATGTCTGTCGCTAAGCGGAATTCCTAGTGCCCTAACCAATTTGCCTAAGCTATACGATTCTTTTCCGGGTATGAGGTTCTTTGAAAGTTCTACCGTACAAAGTGTTTGACGTTCATATTCGTATTCTAGACGTTTGAATTCAGTTCTTAGGATCCGATAATCAAACTTGGCATTGTGAGCCACTATAATGCAATTTTCAGTTATCTCTACAATTCGCTTGGCAACTTCATAGAATTTAGGGGCATTCGTGAGCATATTGGTACTTATACCAGTAAGATTAACTACAAAAGGTTGTATCTCTCGTTCTGGGTTGACAAGACTGATAAATTGATCTACGATCATATGACCATCAAATTTATAGATGGCAATTTCGGTCATCCCTTCTTCGTTGTATTTACCACCAGTGGTTTCTATGTCTACTATTGCGTACAAAAAACTTTATTTCTTTTTAATTTGAATAAATGCGTTCTCCAAAGATACTACTTCCCACTCGAATCATATTACTTCCGCATTTTATGGCCGTTTGATAATCTCCACTCATTCCCATGGAAATTGTTGTCAATTCACAATTAACTGCTTTCAGATGTTCAAATTCATCAAAAGCGTTTTTAAGAGATTTGAATTCTTCAATAATTTGTTTTTGATTATCTGTAAAAGTTGCCATACCCATAAAGCCGACGACCTTAATATTCTTGAAGGATGAAAAGTCTTCAGACTCTAGGATTCGAGGAACTTCATTTACGTTCATACCAAATTTAGAATCTTCAGATGCAATCTTAATTTGGAAAAGACAATTAATCACACGATTATGTTTCTTGGCTTGCTTGTTAATTTCTTCCAAGAGCTTCAAGTTGTCAACGCCATGAATCAAGCTTACAAAACTGGCCATATATTTGACTTTGTTTCGTTGCAAGTGTCCGATCATATGCCATTCAATATCCTTAGGCATCGTATCATGCTTTTCTACCATTTCTTGAACCTTATTCTCTCCAAAAACGCGTTGGCCAGCATCATATGCTTCCATAATGTCCGAATTAGGTTTGGTTTTAGAAACGGCTACTAAAGTGACACCTTCAGGAATGAAAGATTTTATATTTTTAATATTTTCAGCTATACTCATTAAAATTCGTAAATCGTTAATCCACTTCGTAATTTTGGTTCGATATAAGTGCTTTTTGGTGGCATTTTCAAACCATCATCCGCAATTTGTTTGATTTGTTCTATGGTAGCAGGAATCATACCAAAGGCAACCTTGTATTCGCCATCATCGACCTTTTGCTTCACATGCACTATATCATTCTTACCATGAGAGTAGGCAATTCGACTGTCCTTTCTTAAATCCTTGATGCCTAATATAGGCTTAAGTATGGTTTGGTAAAGTAATTGGGCATCGAGGTCAGTCAAGGAATCCTTGATTTCGAATATGGTTTTACGCAAATAGAGTGAATAGAAATCGCCATCAAGGTACATACTAAAATGATGTTTTTTGGAAGGTCTATAAAGTGACAATTCCCGATTCTGAATCCTGAAAATAGTATCTAGTTTAATTAAGAATTGCTCCTTGGTAAGGCCGTTGAGGTCTTTTACCAACCGGTTGAATTCATAGATCTTTAATTCACTTTCAGGAATAAGATAACTCATGAAGTAATTATAAGGTTCATCACCAGTGTGATTCTTATTTTTAGATTTCATTTCATCTGCTAACAAATATGACGATGCCGTTCTATGGTGTCCATCGGCAATGTAAACGGAGCCCATGTTATCAAATTCCATTTGAATGGTTTTAAGGTCTGTGGGGTCCTTCACGATCCAGAAATGGTGCATATGTTTGTCGCGAGTCACGAACTCGTATTCGGCGCGTTCATGCATGATCTCACTCATGATATTGTTAATAATACTATTGTCTGGATAGGTAAGGAGAACCGGTTCACTATTAAAGCCAACAGATTTGAGGTAATCCTTGAATAGTCGTTCACGAGATGCAATCGTATCCTCATGAATTTTAATTACACCTTTCTTGTAATCTTCGGTCGAAGTTGCTGCTATGATACCACAAAATGATTTTTGATCATGACTCTGCCTGTAAATGTAAAAGTATGGGGTCTCATCTTGAATCAAGATGTTCTCTTCCTTGAATTCATGAAATCGATCCTTAACTAATTCGAATCGTGTAGTTTTGTCAATTTCTCGCTGGAATTTATAACCCGGATTGATAATGTGTAGAAATGTATATGGGTTAAAATCGAGTTGTCCACCCAATTCTGCTGGAGAATAATCTTCATAGCTTCGTGAAGCCACTAAATTAACCAACCCACGCTTAGGACGCACAGCCTTGAAAGGAACTATTTTTGCCATAAAACTATTTTATGAACTGTGACGAAATTTTCTCAGCTTTCCTGTTCTCGGAATAATCATAGAATCCTTCTCCAGATTTAACACCCAATTTACCTGCTCGTACCATATTAACAAGTAATGGACAAGGGGCGTATTTTGGGTTTTTGAACCCATCATACATGACATTCAAAATGGATAAGCAAACATCTAATCCAATGAAATCTGCTAATTGCAGTGGACCCATAGGGTGTGCCATACCTAATTTCAATACCGTATCTATCTCTTCCACACCTGCAACACCATTATAAAGCGTTTCTATCGACTCGTTGAGCATCGGCATTAAAATTCGATTTGCAACGAATCCTGGATAATCATTGACCTCGACAGGGACCTTTCCTAAGGCCCGGCTCATATCCATGATGAGTTTGGTCACATCATCACTCGTATTATAACCTCTTATGATCTCCACAAGTTTCATTATAGGGACCGGATTCATGAAATGCATACCAATAACCATCTCTTGTCGCGAGGTTACAGCCGCAATTTGCGTAATGGATATAGACGACGTATTAGTTGCTAGAATAGTATCTTTATGACACGCTTTATCCAATTGCTTAAAAATATTCAATTTCAGGTCGATATTTTCTGTCGCGGCTTCTACTACTAAACTTGCATTTTCAACACCTTCAATTAAATTAGTGAAGACAGTTATATTGTCTAAAGTTTCTTTCTTTTCTAATTCAGTAATTTTTTCTTTAGCAACCATCCTGTCCAAATTCTTGGCGATAGTATCTATTCCTTTTTTCAAGGAAGCCTCGTTAACATCAATTAATTGTACTTTGAATCCGCTTTGTGCAAAAGTGTGTGCAATCCCATTTCCCATGGTACCAGCACCGATTACTGCGACGTTTTTCATTTAAATTGATTTATGATCATGGTTGCGACACGAAGGGCTTCAGTGCCATCGTAAAGTGTTACAATCGGTTTAGTATTGGTATTAATGGCATTTGCAAAAGTTTCCAATTCATCCAATATGGCATTATTTTCGGATATCTCAGGGTTGTCAAAATATATCTGTTTTTTTTCACCTTCTGCATTCTGTAATATCATATCAAAATCACCAGGTTTTTCTGGTGCATCTTTCATTTTCACCACTTCACATTTTTTCTCCAAAAAATCCACAGATATGTAGGCATCTTTCTGGAAGAAACGCGTCTTGCGCATATTTTTCAAGGAAATGCGACTAGCAGTTAAATTGGCAACACATCCATTTTCAAATTCAATACGTGCATTGGCAATATCCGGAGTAGAACTAATTACGGAAACACCACTAGCGTTAATGGATTTGACCTTGGATTTGACGACACTTAATATAATATCGATATCATGTATCATTAGGTCTAATACAACTGGAACATCAGTGCCTCTTGGATTAAATTCTGCCAATCTATGTGTTTCAATGAACATAGGATTCTTGAGGTCATCTTTGACTCCTATAAAAGCAGGGTTGAATCGCTCTACATGCCCGACCTGACCTTTTACACCATACTCAGCGACCATATCCCTAATTTGTTCAGCTTCTTCAACGGTATTGGTAATTGGTTTCTCAATGAAGATATGTTTTCCTTTGAGAATTGCTTGTTTAGCACAATCGAAATGAGATAATGTAGGTGTAACAATATCTACCACATCTACTGCATCCACTAAATCTTCAATAGTCTGAAAATATTTATAGCCAAATTCGGCTTCGACCTTTTTGGCGTTAACACTATCAGCATCATAAAACCCTATCAGGTTATATTTATCCGATTGATGAAGTAACCTTAAATGAATTTTTCCTAAATGACCAGCGCCAAGGACACCTGCTTTAAGCATAGAGATTGTTTTAAACAAAAATAGGGTTTTTGAAGATCTGTTTTTGAAATTTCACTAATAATTAAATGCGGTTTGAAAGAATTATTTATTCTTTGAAAATTTGTTTTCAACTACCGATTCTTTATGTAATTTTAGGCAATTCTAAGCCCAATTTTAATTGAAAGATACATTTAAACATAAGGGAATGCGCAACCAGTTAACACAAGTGGTTGCTTCTAAAGGCATTACAAATAAGGAAGTTTTAAATGCCATTGAAACTATACCACGTCATTTGTTCATGGATTCTGGATTCATAGATCATGCCTATCAGGACAAAGCGTTTCCAATAGGCGCAGACCAGACCATTTCGCAGCCCTATACCGTTGCGTTCCAAACTGAATTATTGAATGTAAAAAAAGGCGATAAAATATTAGAGATTGGCACAGGCTCTGGATATCAAACAGCTATATTATGTGTGCTAGGTGCAAAAGTATATAGTATTGAAAGGCAATTGGAACTGTTCAAAAAAACTAGCAAGTTCCTTCCTAAGCTAGGTTATAGAGCAAAAAAAATTGTTTTTGGAGATGGTTATAAAGGATTGCCCGAAGAAGCACCATTCGATGGAATAATTGTGACCGCCGGTGCCCCAACAGTACCAAAACCTTTGCTTGATCAACTGCAAATCGGTGGACGCCTGGTCATTCCCATTGGGGTCGATTCGCAGGTCATGACATTATTTATAAGAGAATCTGATACTGAATTCACGAAACAAGAATTTGGGGAGTTTCGTTTTGTTCCTTTACTCGAGAACAAGAACTAATACAATGATTTTTTATTGTCATCTTATTAAATGTTAATAAGGACCTCTGCGTTCAGGAGTTATTAGATAAAATTAAATTGATGATCTTGAAGGATCCATTTATTTATAAAGCTTATTATAGTTTATATCTCCAAGTATGTGCCTTATTCGTTTCTTAAAATAAATACTAAAAACACTTCTTTTTGCTTCATAACCTTCAAATTTGATATTGGCAAGATGGCCAATACTATGAATTAAGTCATCTATCATATACTCACGATGTGGCCTAAACCTAATTGGTCTGTTCTCCTTGAATTTATCCGATTGCCATAAAACAAATGGGATATCGTACATAGGCTTGGACGCATCGCCCAGGAAATGGCCAAACTCATCTTGGGTTTCGTATACTTCTTCGCCATGATCCGAAAAGAAGAGCAAAAAGGATTCATCATTTTTGGCCTTCATTTTATCAATGACTTCACTTACGATAAAATCGTTATAGATTGTCGCATTATCATAAGAATCGATAACATCCTCTATGTCTTGATATTTATCATCTAAGGTCTTGAATACCTCAAACTGTTTAGGGTATCTTTTATCATAGTCAATATGATTTCCAAGTAAATGAACGAAGAGTACTTTTTTAGGATAATCGTCATCTAAAGCTTCTTGTACGGGCTCTAGTAATTCTTCATCGAAAGAAGTAATCATGTTGTAATTTGAGATATTGACAAAAACCGATTCGTCGGCGGCCGATGAAATTTTAGTCAATAAATTCTCATTAATGCCAACGGGTCGTTGATTGGAAATCCAAAATGTCTTGAAACCAACACTATTGAATAATTGAATGATGCTCCCTTTATAAATAGCTGTAGAATCCTCATAGTTCGCCATGGTGAGGGCTTTCTCCAATGATTTTATGGTGTAGGTCGATGGGCTGATGACATCATCAAAAATCACTAACTCATCCTTTATAGCTTCTAATTTAGGATTCGTGGCACGGTCATATCCGTAAAGGCTCATTTTATGACTAGTCAATGATTCGCCTATAATTATTACAAAAGTCTCATTGTTTTCACTGCGTTTACGAATGGAATTCTTGAAGTTTCCAATTTTATCAGTAAGGCCCAAGTCATCATATGCCTGGGTTTGCTCTGCGTACTGAATTGAAGTTTTGACAAATAAATAAGGAAGGTTCTGGACAATAATACCAGTGAGTTTTAAGGTTGTGGTAATTGCGATTGCACCAATAAAGGCTAACAGGACTCTTTTATAAATTTTCGGCGGTGAGATAAACCAAGAAAAGAATCGAGTTTGTTTAACGATAAATGGCATAATGACCAAAACAGGTAAAAACAAAATACCCGTAAATATGAGCAAGGTTGCATTAAAGTAAGAGCTCATAAACTCTCGTGCCTCACTTATATTTGTTTCTAGTAGTATATAGATCGTGGAAGGATTGAAATTAACCTCATAGAGATAATAAAAACTACTTTCAAGCCAAGTGAATAAGGTGAAAAGAATATAGGCAATTATAAAAATAACAATTCGAATCCTGCCTATTTTCAGAAGACTAATTATACCAAATAGTAAGGCACCAAAAAGTAGTCCTTCTGCAAAGTTTTCGTATCTAGAAATATCGAATCGGCAAAAGTTGTATTCAAAAACCAAGGCTACCAATACTGGATAAAACAGTAATGGCAGAAGTAGTAGTTTCTTCATTTAAATGGAATTGATACGCAAAAGTATTGAATTAAAAGACGAGATTTTAAGATCATATGTAGTTTTTATCAATCTATGATGTTCAAGAACTTTAATCCAAAAATTATGGCGTCATTATTAAATCCGCCTTGGTAAGACCGAACATAATCTAATCTTAAGAACTTGAATTTTTTAAATCCTATATTATCAATCCCAATAGAGTATTCTTGATATGATTTGTTATTAGGTGTTGACAAAGCATGCGCACCTATAATTAAATTGTAATTCAATTTGTTGAGTACCGGTATTTTACCAAGGATATAGCCTCTAAAATCATGTTCAGCATGGGCTTCTAAGTATTTGTCATTGGTACTCATAGAGTAGTAGGGTAAGTTATTAAAAACATTGAGATAACTACCTGATCGACCTATATGTGTTAAATTACCGTTGAAGTGCTGATAGTCCATAAATGCGATATCATTAGCGTTGAAGAACTTTCCAGCTCTAATGTTATAGGCGAATTGCCCTTTATTGGACAGATCGATCCTTTGTGTCAGACGAAGTTTTATTTGATCGTAATTATATTCACTAATAGAGGAGCCAAATCCTTTTTCGTAACCTAAATAGAGAGATGGGTAATCATCGTTGGTAATATTCGCTTTGCTACCGGGATAGCTAAAGTAATTTTGACCGAATCTTATGCGCCCTGATACATTAAGCTTTAAGATATTATGTGTATCGAAAGGAGCAATACCGAAGCCCAATTCATTTAATGGATTATTGGATGTGTAAAAATCATTGTCTTGGTTAACGAGTACGTAATCCGTTAGATTGAATAATGCTTTACGCCGCTCATAACTAATGGATGATGCCCATCTGAAACCATTAAACCACTCATGAGAATAGGCAATTTGTCCAAATGCCCTATCATATATCTTCATATAATTGTCTTCAAAAAATAAGGTGCTTATGGTATTGATCAAGGGTGTAATTGGTTGTGCACCATTGAATTGTTCTGTTCGTACACCTCCAGAAACCGTTAAGAATGGCCTTGATATGTTATTGAACTTATAAGTTGCGGATCCGCTAATTCTCAAGCGCTTCTCATCAAATCCATAGTTAAGACGGGTGTTAATACTAAAGTACTTCTTGAATTCATCGATGTTCTTACGATAATACATATCTAAGTTACCAGTAAAGCCTTGAACAGTATTGAATCCTACAGATGATAGGAGAGACCTGAATCCTAGATTCCAATCCTTGAATGAATTACTATAATTATAGCCAAATAATAAATTGGATACATTGAATTTATTGGATCGTGCATCGATGGAATCCAAATATTTTTTAGATTTCCGTATAACTTGAATACTGTCTTTACGTCCATAATCGGTAAACTCTTCGGTAGTAAGGGGGACAGGACGAATATTTTTCCAGAAGATGGAATCTTTCTTATTGGCCTCATTGGTAAATGACAATAACTCCCTGCCAAAATTCTTCGCTTCGAATTTTGGATTGAAATTATAATTGCTATACACAGCGGTAAATCTACCATCACCTTTTATCCCGAAAATACCGTAAACAAAATCGATACTTTGAGAGATAATTACCCATTGTTTGTCATCTTCAGAATAAGAAAAGTTTTGCTTTAATAAGATGGTGTCCACAGCTTCTATTTGAGATTGTTGCCCTGTCGCACTTAATTCAGTCGCGTACAATGACCACTGGTCTTCAACTATATAGATAATACCGGAAAACACGCGGTCATTCTCCCTTTTGGGGAGGACCTTTATCTTGTTGATGAGGTTTCCAAACTCATCATAAAAAACACCATCCAATTTATAACGATAGTAGTTGAAGGCAAAATCGGAAATTGGTGACACTAGTTGACTCCCTAATTCTACGGTATTATTATAAAAGTTGAAATCTACATCGGTGGCATTATTAAAGCTGAAGCCATTATCGTCGCCAGAAACCTTTGAGGCGGTTATTTCCTCTTTTAATTTGTCGGGACGTTCAAACTGGATTTTCGAAAGGGTTTCAGATAAATATAGGATACCAGTTCTTGTGGAATCCAGTCCACCACCCAGATCACCAATATCTTGACCGAGTATTTTTTCAGGAGCATTTTCAATTCTTATAAGGCCTTTGGAATAGAAGTTGGCTTTAAAAGCCCTAATTTTTTCTAAATTGATTTTGCGATTTGCTATTGCCATACGTATGATGCGATTGGCTGGGTTTTCATTGGCTTTTATTACAACCTCATCTAAGGATACTTTTTCTTCTACGAGTGATACATTCAATACAAACGGGAAGTTGTCGATGGTAATGTTTTTCTTAAGGGTTTTATACCCCAGATATTTAAAGACTATCGTATATTTTCCAATGGTAGACAAATTTAACTCGAACTCACCATCATCGTTGCTTGTGGTGCCTGAATAAGTACCTTCAATATAAATGTTAACAAAGGGTAAGGCCTCACCTATAGGGTTCTTTACAGTACCACTTACCTGCGAGAACAGGTTAATTGTGAACAAGAAAAAAAGTGATAATAATAACCGTCTTTGCTGCATAAAATAATTTGTGTCACTATCAGTCGTATGCGGTTAAAAATCTCCTCATAAACGCAAATTCAAACATAGAGATAATAAGTTTTGGGATATGTTATAGCAATCTTAAATTAACCGAAGTTCTTTTTAACCCGGTCAAGATCGCGCTTATTGTCTCGATCCTTCATAGAATCACGTTTATCATAGAGTTTTTTTCCTTTCGCCAAGAATATTTCGAGTTTTGCAAAACCTTTATCGTTTATAAACAACCTAAGAGGGACAATAGTCAGTCCCGTGTTCTTCACTTCTTTTTCTAATTTTTTTAGCTCTTTTTTATTCAATAGAAGTTTACGTGCACTTCTAGGTATGTGATTATAATGTGTGCCGTATATATACTCTTCAATGTACATGTTGATAGCAAATAACTCACCTTGTTCATTGAATTCGCAAAAACTCTCGGAAATAGAAGCTTTTCCCATTCGAATGGACTTTATCTCCGTTCCCGTGAGAACAATACCAGCTGTGTATTTATCGAGAAGCTCGTATTCGAATTTCGCCTTTTTGTTCTTTATGTTGATGTTTTTTTGCATTATCGCCAAAGGTAGGTACTTAAATTCTGGGATACAACCCTTGCTTATTTATGATTTTTTTAAAGCTAAGAGCTCTGCTTTTTTATACTTTTACAAAACCAAAATTAATGATGCCATGAAATATCCATTACTTATATTTATTATTTGTTTCTCTCTGTCATGTAGTAAAAAAGAAAATCCAAACGCCCAAGATATTGTTGATGAAGCCATTGCCAAAGCAGGCGGCGAGCGATACAATAATTCAAAGATAGAGTTCGATTTTAGGGATATGAACTATTGTGCTTTGCGAAAGGGTAATGATTTTAAACTAGAAAGGCAATTTTTTAGTGATACGTTAGTAACCACAGATATTTTAACCAATTCTTATTTTCTTAGAATTGAGAATGAAAGACAAGTTACTTTGGCAGACTCTACGATAACGAAATTTTCAAATTCCGTCAATTCTGTGCATTATTTTTCAGTTTTACCCTATGGCTTGAATGATGCAGCTGCAAAAAAGACGTTTTTAGGAGAAGTAAAGATCAAGGGTCAGACCTACTACAAAGTAGAAGTGACTTTTAGTGAAGAGGATGGAGGTACCGATTTTGACGATGTATTTTTATATTGGATAAATTCTGATAATTATTTGGTCGATTATCTAGCGTATGAATTTCAAGTGAATGGAGGAGGCATGCGGTTCAGAGAGGCTTATAACACGCGTATGATTAATGGAATCCGATTCGTAGATTACAAAAACTACAAGCCCATTGACCCAGAAGTGAAACTGCATGACTTGGATATTGAGTTTGAAAATTCAAATCTTGAGTTGCTCTCTAAGATAGAATTGGAAAATGTAATAGTAGAGGAATGTATTAGCTGCTAATCATTTTTGTTACGAAGCTCATCTATATATTTTTTATCTTTTTCATATTGCCTCTTGGCTTTCCTTCTTAATCGCTTCAGTTGCTTTTCGGATGGCTTATTGAGCCATTTTAAAACCACCTGCTTCGAATTAAGATCTATGTCTGTCGCCTTGATTCGATTGAAATTTAGTTTTATTCTATAATTATTAAATTCCATTAGTTTGCCATTTGGGCTAGTGGTCTTGAAATTACCTTCATTGTCCGTTTTGGTGAAATGCACAGCGTTACCCTCCTTGTCCTGGAATTCAATAATAGCTGGTTTATTTTTGCAACATGCTAAATTCAAGGAACCTTCAAGCTGTACTAATTCTTTGCCATCTTCGTTAAAACCATATTTAAGGAATTCGATGGTCAGCTTAAGACCGAAAATATCGTTTTCTTTTACGGAAACAAATTTTATTGGAGCGCTATACATTTCAGGTAGTTGTCCTGGTCGAGGTGTTATTGATGTGGCTACATAATTGTAACCCTTCTCTAAGGGAATCCAATCAGCAGGGTCCTGGAATGCCTGATATTTCTGTGCATTTAATGTTATACTGCCAAGCAGAATGAAAAATAACAGTATTTTGTGTATCATGTTGTAATTAATTAATCCCAGCAGAAATATACTGAAAAATTCTATAATCATTGAATATAAAACAATTATGATGCCATAAAAAAAGCGAACATTGCTGTTCGCTTGATTCATTGATTAATAGCTCTTGTTTAGTAATTAGGGTTTATTTTTATTAACAATGGATTTTTCTTGAACAGTTTCCAATTCTGATCCAAGAGGTCTTTTAAGATGTTTAACTTCGGCAAAACGTACATCTGCATTTTGGTCAAAGGTCTTTAGTTTAGTGAAATTGAATTTTAATTTACTGTTTTTCATCTCAAACAAATTACCGTTAATGCTTTTGACCTTGAACATACCGTCTTCATCTGTTCGTGCTTTTTGAACAAGATTGTCATCTGCATCAAGGAAGTCAATGGAAACCGGGCCATCGAAACAACAAGAAAGGTCGATTTTTCCTTTAAGATATATCATTTTGTTACCACGCAAATCAAAAGAAGCAGCCATCTGGATAATGTCAACGATGACGTCAGACACTTTATCACTCCTTATAGCGTCTATATAAACAGGGATTGTATAATCACTTCGTGTGCCATGAACATTCTTTAAAATGAATGGCGTATCTGGTATACCTACATTAACAATAGCTTCGTTGGCCGGTGTTTGTAGATTATACCAAATGTCTTGTTGCGCGGTGTCTTGACCGAATGTCAGGATCGCAAATAAACCAATAGCAAAGTAGAGTAGGGTTTTCATATCTGTAAATTTTGAGGGCGGTTGCCTCAAAGATATACATGACAAGTCTCGTGCCAAGAAAATTTTGACGAATAACACAATTACTCGCCAATTAGGAATAGTATACAGAAAAATTCGATGAAGTACCTATTAATCTAATTGTAGGACAGTACTTTTTGTTATGCCATTAATAATGCTAACGACAAATAATTTACCATTGTTTAGGTCGTCAATATCACTATATTTCTTTTCGTTTATTACAGCATTTACAAAGGATGGTGTTGTATTACTGTGTCCTACCACTAGCACAGTTTTGCCCTTATTGGATTTAATAAAAGCATCCCCATCGAGATTGCGAGGGTCATAAATGGAGATTTCCACATTATTTCTTTTAGCAGTGGGTTGAGCGGTTTGCTTGGTGCGATTATAATCGGTGCTATACACGTGCTCAAATGTGATATTGTTAAATATTTCATTCCATTTCTGTGCACGATCATGACCTGCTTCAGTCAATTCAGGGTTTCTATTAGTCTTATCACTTCGGTCTTTTTCAGCATGGCGAATAAAAAAGAAGGTTGATATTTCGGGTTCAATATTTGAAGAATCCGACTTCGATTCATTACAACTAACGGAAATTGAAATGAATAAGATAATAGCTACTAAGGAAAACTTGCTTTTCATATGTTATGATTTATTTAAGCAAATATAATCTTTAAATAAAATAGCAACTTTAGAAGTCAGATGCATTTAAACCTATTCTTTATGTTTGGATGAAGGTCCTATCATGAATTAACAAGCTAGATTTAAGGAATTACTGAATTTATGATTGAGAAATGTCAATTTGAAAATAACATACCTCTGCATTATAATAGTGACTTGGCAAACCATTAAAATCTTTTAATTTATTGATTTCTAGAAATGTAAATCCGCATTTGATATAATGGTCGATCAAAGCTGTGTTATTTCCACAGGTGTCTAAACGAATATATTGTTTCTTATTTTTATTTGCATAGAGCCTCGCCCATTCAACAATGATTTCGACAAAATTCTGACCCCTAAACTCTGGATTCGTAGCTATTCGGTGAATATAAATGGCTGGATCCTCATTCATTTCTTTCCAAATAAGTGGATCTTCAAACGCAATAGCCCAAACACAGGCTATGCGATCATTGATAATAATTTTGAATTGTCGGTTCTCATTGATTTCAGTTTCAACTAGAACTCTATCAAATTCAGGCCAAATATTGTCTTTAAATTTGGTTTTTTGATATGCTGTTGCCAAACCATAAAGTTCAAAGATGCTATCTATATCTTGAATTGTGCTGCTTTCTATGTGCAATTTAAGCTGGCTTGGTAATTGTATTAATCATTATAAGTGCTCCTTAAAGAAAGCAATGGTCCTTTCCCAAGCCAAATTCGCGGCAGATTCATCATACCTAGGCGTTGTATTATTATGAAACCCATGATTGACCTCAGGATAAAAATGAGCTGTATGTTCTATCTTATTTTCTTTCAACACGGTTTCAAAAGCTGACCACCCCGCATTTACCCGAGTGTCCAATCCTGCATATTGCAGAAGTAAAGGTGTTTTTATCTTAACAGCGTCTTCATCATTGGGTTGTCTTCCATAAAAAGGAACAGCAGCACCCAATTCTGGAAGCCGAACGGCCATCATATTAGAGATCCACCCACCAAAACAAAACCCTACAACACCTACTTTTCCGTTGCAATCTTTATGCGATTTTAAATACTCGTATGCCGCAATGAAATCTTCTAACATTTCATTTCGATCTCGTTTTTTTTGTAAAGCTCGACCATCATCATCATTGCCTGGATAGCCACCTAATGGAGATAGTGCATCCGGTGCTAATGAAATAAAGCCTTCAACCGCTGTCCGTCGACCCACATCTTCAATATATGGATTCAATCCACGATTTTCATGCACCACAACCACACCAGGCCATTTTCCTTCAGAATTTTGAGGTTTTGACAATAGTCCTTTGATTTCCCCTCCGCCCTTAGGTGAATTATAAGTGATAAAGTCGGATTGTAATCGAGAATCATCTGGTTTCACCAAAATGGAATCTATGTAATTAGGCATCATGAAACTAAGAAGCGAAGGAATGGTTATTCCTCCAATAGCATATAAGGATAACTTTTCAAGGAATTGCCTTCTATCTATCTTATTGTGTGCATAGTCATCATAAAGATCAAAAATTTCTTGATTGATATCCTCTTTTTTTATTTCTTTCATAAGGAATGAGTTTGAATTAAAGATACAAAAGAATTCTAACGAAAAAAGCAAGGCGCGTTTCCGAAGAAATTTACCTTGCTTTTAAACCTGCCAAAGGCAGATAAAATAACCAACCACTATAAAGACTGTTTTAAGACAGGATTGTTACACCTTATTATTAGCTAATTCATCTTGGTTCCTGAACACAAGCTGATTATCAAAGGCGTCTAGGAGGATAATACTATCGGTGGTTACCTTGCCAGAAAGTATTTCCTTGCTCAACTCGTTAAGCACCTCTTTTTGTATCACTCTTTTTACTGGTCGAGCTCCGTACTCTGGATTGTATCCTTTTTCCGCCAAATAGGCTATCGCTTCCTCTGTGGCATCAAACGTAATACCTTGTTTAGCAATCATTTTTGTTACATTTTTCAGTTGTAATCCAACAATATCCTTGATATTATCCTTGCTTAATGGTGTAAACATTATGGTATCATCAATCCTGTTCAGGAACTCTGGTCTAACGCTTTGTTTCAATAATGCAAGCACATCAAGTTTAGCTGCTTCAATTGCTGAATCAATATCTTTTATAGCTTCAAATCGTTCTTGTATAATGTTGCTTCCCATATTACTGGTCATGATAATGATCGTATTCTTGAAATCTGCGACACGACCTTTATTATCAGTTAATCGGCCTTCATCCAACACTTGTAATAGGATATTGAACGTGTCTGGATGTGCCTTCTCGATTTCATCGAGTAGTACTACTGAATAAGGCTTTCGTCTAACGGCTTCTGTTAATTGTCCTCCTTCATCATAGCCTACATATCCTGGAGGTGCACCAATCAATCTACTCACGGCATGGCGTTCTTGATACTCACTCATATCGATACGTGTCATTGCATTTTCGTCGTCAAAAAGGTATTCAGCCAATGCTTTCGCTAGCTCTGTTTTACCTACGCCGGTAGTCCCTAGAAACAGGAATGTCCCAATTGGTTTATGAGGATTCTGTAATCCGGCTCTAGATCGTCTCACAGCATCACTAACGGCCACAATAGCCTCTTCTTGTCCAACGACACGCTTGTGTAATTGGTCTTCTAGTTTTAGAAGTTTTTCACGTTCGCTTTGAAGCATCTTGGTTACTGGGATACCAGTCCATTTGGCTACTACTTCGGCAATATCATCATAGGTGACTTCCTCTTTTATGAGAGAACTGCCAGATTGATTTTCTTGCAACTCTTTCTGTAGTTTATCAAGATTTTCCTGTGCCTCCTTGATCTTTCCATAGCGAATTTCGGCTACTTTTCCATAATCTCCTTCGCGTTCGGCACGTTCTGCTTCTAATTTATAATTTTCGATGCTGGCCTTCGCCGTCTGGATATTGTCAACGACTTCTTTCTCACTTTTCCATTTGGCATTGAGTTCATTGCGCTCTTCTTTTAAATTTGCTAGATCAGAACGTAATATTTTTAATTTAGCTTCATCCTTTTCCCGTTTTATAGCCTCAATTTCAATTTCCAACTGCATGACTTTTCTGTCTAGCACATCCAATTCTTCTGGTTTTGAATTGATTTCCATGCGTAATTTAGAGGCAGCCTCATCCATTAAATCAATGGCTTTGTCGGGTAAGAACCTATTGGTAATATAGCGTTCAGAAAGTTCAACAGCACCGATTATTGCCTCATCCTTGATGCGCACCTTATGGTGGGTTTCATATTTTTCCTTGATACCTCGTAATATTGAAATAGCACTTTCTGTATCCGGCTCATTTACCATGACCTTTTGGAATCGACGTTCCAAAGCCTTGTCTTTCTCAAAATATTTTTGGTATTCATCTAAGGTCGTGGCTCCAATTGCCCTTAATTCGCCACGCGCCAAGGCGGGTTTCAGAATATTCGCTGCGTCCATGGCACCTTGTCCGCCACCGGCTCCAACCAGTGTGTGGATTTCGTCAATGAATAAAACAATATCTCCATCACTGTCAGTCACTTCCTTGATCACAGCCTTCAGTCGTTCTTCAAATTCGCCTTTGAATTTTGCACCTGCGATCAGTGCACCCATATCCAAGGCAAATATTTGTTTGTCGACGAGATTTTCTGGAACGTCACCATCAATTATACGGTGTGCCAAGCCTTCAGCTATGGCTGTTTTACCAGTTCCAGGTTCACCTACGAGAATTGGATTGTTTTTCGTTCTACGGGTGAGGATTTGGAGGATTCTTCGAATCTCTTCATCACGTCCGATCACAGGGTCCAATTTACCGTCTTTCGCTAATTGGTTCAGGTTTTTAGCGTATTTGTTAAGCGAATTATAAGTGTCTTCTTGACTTTGAGAAGTCACTCTATCGCCTTTGCGTAGTTCTTCAATAGCAGCTTTCAGTCCTTTTTCTGTAGCTCCTTGGTCTTTAAGCATCTGTGCGATCTTGCTTTTCGATTTAAAGATGGCAAGTATCAAATGCTCAATGGAAACATATTCATCGTTCATTTTCTTTGCAATGATCGCCGCTTCATTCAAGGTAGTACCAGCATCTCTAGAAAGTACGATATCGCCACCCGAAACTTTAGGAAAACTTTCCAACTGCTTGTCAAGTGCTTTTTCCAAAAGTGCCACATTTATATTCAATTTTTTAAGTATGAATGGTAACACATTTTCATCAACATCAAATATGGCCTTGATAATATGCTCATTCTCTATTTGTTGATGTCCGAAACCTTGTGCGAGTTGTTGCGCCATTTGAATGGCTTCTTGCGATTTTATGGTATAATTATTTAAGTTCATATGTTTTGGATTGTTTTGTTTTTAAATACCTTGTTCAACAACCCTACCAATGATTTCGTAACGACAAAATGTCTTAATAGCCAGTTGTTTGAATGACTTTTTGTCTGTTTTAGATTTAAAAGTTCGTATTTTCTTTTGTTGTATGGTTTATGTATGGGTTTAATTTTAGTAAGTAAGAACGGCTGCCATTATTTTTGATTTCTATAATCAAAAACTCAAATTTCATCATGCGTTGTCTTTCAATACTAGTGGTTTTCTTATTTCTAATGCCTAGAGGCAGTTTTGCACAAACAGTAAATGATGATTTTGAAGGTTCTGGTACTATTTCGACTTGGTTTGGAGATGATTGTGGTATGGATGCAAGTTTTGCAAATCCTTATCAACAAGGTATCAATACATCAGCTAAAGTCTTGAAATATCAAGATACAGGCGGTGCCTTTGCTAATGTAAGATTCGATATTCCCGGAAATTTTGATTTCTCCACGAAAAACACGTTTGCTTTAAAAATATATGTTCCTTCAAGTGGCTTGACAGGCAATCAAGGGAATCAGGTGTCTTTAAAATTGCAAGATGGAAATTTGGCGCAACCTTGGACAACACAAAGCGAGATCATCAAGTCTATTGCTTTAGATGTATGGCAAGAGGTCACTTTCGATTTTGAAAATGACATTTATGTTAATTTGAATGAAGGGTCTCCGCCACCAATTGAAAGAACTGACTTTAATCGTGTGGTAATACAGGTCAATGGAGAAAATAATACCGACCATGTATTGGCCCATATAGATGATCTGGATTTCTATGAATCATATAATGATACAGTTTTTGACAATCTCGTATGGTCAGATGAGTTTAATGATGCAGGAGTGGTTGATGGGACTAAATGGTTTCATCAGACTCAATTGATCGCCGGAGATAGTTGGGCAAATAACGAACAACAGCATTATACCAATCGTTCGGTTAATTCATATATGGATAATGGAACCTTAAAACTTGTAGCTAAAGGCGAAACATTTAGTGACCAAGGCGTTACAAAGCAATATACATCGGCTAGGTTAAACTCTAAATTTGCTTTTACTTATGGTCGAGTTGAAGTACGAGCTAAATTACCTTCTATTGCTGGTACTTGGCCAGCAATCTGGTTGTTAGGAAAGAACATTAATGAAGATGGTGCCTATTGGGATAATCAAGGTTTTGGCAATACATTTTGGCCTTGGTGTGGTGAAATTGACATTATGGAGCCTGATATTCCGAAAACGCGAATTCTAGCAACATGGCATTGGAATAATGGTAGTGGATATCAAACTAATAGTAATAGCTTGACAATAGCCAATAGTGACACTTCTCAAAACTTTCATATTTATGCACTGGAGTGGGATTCTGATACAATGAAGATTTATTTGGATAATATTCTCGTCAATGAAATACCTACGTTTACACCGTTTGATAATGAATTCTTTATTTTACTAAATGTAGCTATGGGCGGGGATCTAGGCGGAACTATAGCATCTGGTTTTGATCAAGATGTTATGGAAATTGATTATGTAAGGGTATATCAAGAAAGTTCCTTGTCTTCTTCCGAAATTGATGATGAACCTCTTGTATTATTATATCCTAATCCAACAACAGATGCGTTAAGCATTAATATCAATAATACATTAAGCAAGGAAGTTATTTTGCATATCTTAGATATTAATGGTCGTATCATATCTAAAGAAGTGTACCAAATTATTAATAAAAAAGTGGTTTTGGATACTAGAGTTTTAAGGACAGGTTTGTACTTTGTGAATCTTGAGTTTGACAATGGAATGGTGGCGACTTATAAATTGATTAAACAGTAAAATTGGGTACTTAGGGGTTCTGTCTCTTCTGACAGGTATCCTCGAGTTTTATGGTAAGGCATTTCGAGATACACCAAATCAAAGATTGCTGCAATCAGACAATAATGTATATATGTAAGTTTATAAAGTTTCAACGACTTTTATAGTATGGGAATATTCAATAAATTATTCAGTGGTTCTACTGAACCAAAAGAAGAAAAAACACTGCCTTGGTTGCAGTTAACAGCGGTATCGCAGCTTAACGAAATAGAGGAGAAGAGCAAAACTAAGACACAGGTGATTTTTAAACATTCTACTCGATGTGGCATTAGTCGCATGGTCATGAACCAGTTTATGGCTTCATATTCTCTTACTGCTGATGATTTGGATCTATATTATTTAGATTTGCTGAATTACAGGGATGTGTCTAATGAAACAGGATATAAATTCCAGGTTCTACACCAATCTCCACAGATGTTGGTTATCAGGAATGGTGTTACTGTTACTCATGCATCTCATGGTGC
>RCNB010000040.1_pt1 | contig 89677 bp, 85 predicted proteins | sample 2041321 | NCBI WGS metagenome assembly RCNB01 (sample SAMN09708232, study PRJNA481090) | Marine sediment metagenome, whole genome shotgun sequencing project. | reverse complement strand
TCATGATCGGTTTTATGTGGTCATGCGCACCAAATGATCATTCTAAAGAAAATGTGGCATTGATTCAAAACTATATCAAAGCTGTTGAAAATTTCGATTATGACGCGATGGACGATATTCTTGCTGAATCATATTTAGGAATTGGTCCTTCTCGATACGACTCAGTCACAAAGGATCAGGCCATCAGCTATTGGAAAACCAATGTTGAATATTTATATGAAAAAATTTCCTATTCAAAAACTAAAAATATTGCTGTTAAAACAGCTGAAGGCGAATGGGTTTCCACTTGGGCAGATCTTTCGATAGTTTATAAATCTGATAAAAAAGAAATTAATATTTTGGCCAATACGGTGTATCTAATTGAAAATGGAAAAATCGTCAAAAGTATTACTTTTTACAATGAAGCTGATGCCCTTGAACAATTGGGCTATGTATTTATCAACCCTGAAGATCTTTAATAACCTGTTATAATAAATACCATGAAAAATAAAATTATATATACTTCACTATTCATTAGTTTTCTAACTTTCTCAACAACGCAAGCTCAAAGTATTTCAAGTAGTTTGGGCCTTTATGTTTTTCCTGCCAATAATCAGGATGCAGCGACACAGGACGCAGATGAAACGGCTTGTTTCAAATGGGCCAAACAACAATCGGGTTATGACCCAATAAATCCAACAGAGTACCAAGGAGCAGAAGTAGATCGATCGGCTGATGGTTCGGCCGTTGGAGGTGCAGCGCGTGGAGCTGCAGGAGGTGCTGCTATTGGAGCCATAGCCGGGGATGCAGGTAAAGGTGCAGCCATTGGCGCTGTGGTGGGTGGTGTTCGTGGAAGGAGATCTAAGGTCGTTGGTGATGAAAAACAGCAGCAAGCTAATGATCAGGCCGCCGCTGGAGCTTCACAAAATGCTGCCAATGACTATAACAAAGCTTTCGCAGTCTGTATGGAAGGAAAAGGGTATACCGTAAAATAGATTAATCATTTAGTATGAAAAGAATTATTGTGATTGCATTTATGCTTATGTTTAGCTATACAGCTCAATCACAAGTTTTAATTGCTCTCCTATTAGGTGACAAACTCAATACGGGAAAAATTGAATTTGGTTTGGAAGGAGGCGTAAATTTTTCAAACATTAGTGGTATGGAGGCCAATGGATTTCACAGAAAATGGAATCTTGGCTTCTATTTCGATATCAAAATGAAGGAACAATGGTATTTAAGTACAGGAGTTTTAGTCAAAGCTGATCTTGGCATAGATAGATTAACTGAAAATGACCTGGAATTTTTAGGTGCGAATATCTATCCTGAAGAAGGGGAATATAGTCAAGTAACCAGAAATTTTATAGTTCCGGCCTTGGTAAAATACAAATTTAAAAACAATATGTACGTCGAATTGGGTCCTCAGTTCGGACTAATGCATGATGCATTTATTCTATTTGAATCTGAAGAGGATGGAATTGAAATTAAAGCCAAAGAAACAAATAAAGACATGATCCAGAAGTTGGACATGGGAATTACTGCAGGTACAGGATACAGGCTTTTAAAGGGACTTGGCTGGACTGTTGGAGTACGTTATTATTATGGATTTATTGATGTTTACAAAGATCGATCCGGTACAAAAAACAGCTCCTTGTTTCTAAGACTAAACGTACCTTTTGGAATAAGCCAGGAAAAAAAGGATGATATAAAAGCAATGAAAACCTCGAATAAAGAGAAAAAGACTGAGAAAAAAGAAACCAAAAAAGCTGCAAAAGAACTAGATAAATCAAATAACCAATGAAGTTAGAAAGTCAGAATAGAATATTTTTTTTAGTCTCTTTTTTTTTATTTATAAGTATTCCTTATGCTTCAGCACAATATGTTAATACAAAAATTAAAACAATAAATGAAGCCTATACTGATAGTTTAAAACAGGTTGAATACAATTATACTTTTCCGATACTAGGGCAAGGAGCCTATAAGAAAGGTTTTGATATCCCCTATCCCGCAGGTCTTATGGCCAATTTTATGTGGTTAAAACAGAATCTGATATTTGACAATATGCAGCTAGGGGTACAAACAGATAATATTGATATTCCGCTTACCGATGTTGAATTTATTGAATTTGGAGAAAACACGAATACCTCATATGCCTACAACGTGAGACCGGATCTTTGGGTATTACCTTTTCTTAACGTTTATGGAATTTTTGGAGGTGGCCAATCACGTACTGAGGTGAATCTGACCGCTCCTATTCCACTTTATTCAAATGTTGAACAAGGACTAAGAACAGCTGGTGTTGGAGTAATGGGTGCAGGTGGCATTGGCCCTGTATGGTTTTCAGTAGATGCCAACTGGACTTGGAGTAAACCTGAGTTACTGGATAAACCAGTTCAGGTAAATGTACTCGGCATTAGACTAGGACATACTTTTAAATTTAAAAACAAACCTGAACGAAACATTGCAATTTGGGGGGGAGCAATGAGTATGAAAATGAGCTCTGCAACCAGTGGTGAAATAAAACTCATTGACGCACTCCCTCCAGAAGCCTGGGAAAGAAAAGACGAAATTGTGGCTAATTATTATGACTGGTATAATAATGAAGCTACCCCTGTACAGAAAATTACTGCAGACAAGGTCCTTACCCCTATCGTAGAACGTATTGAGGCCGCAGATGGAAGTACAATTATTCGCTATGGCATGGACAAACAAGTTCAGGAAAAATGGAATGGCACCATTGGCGGACAATTTCAATTTAATAAGAGGTGGATGCTAAGATCAGAAGCGGGTCTTATTGGAAATCGAAAATCCTTTTTGATCTCTTTAAACTACAGATTTCTTTTATAATTTTTTTATCGCAATTTTAACGTAAAAGAGGCTTATTCTTAGCCTTTCCTAAACAGAAAAATGTAATTTTGACATAAGGTCCTTATCAAGAAAGGCTCACTTAGATAAATTTGATCAATGAGAAAATATATTGCTTCTATTATTCTGATTTTAAGCGGTTTGACTATCTTGCTTTTCTCCTACACAAGTAAAATAAACCCCACCTATTCTGAAAGCTCCTTTGCAGTCGAGGCAGAAAGATTTGATAAAGCTTTTTACAGCTTTACTTCTGAAGTGAAGCAAACCTTTATGACGATTAAAAGTAATTTCAATTATAATTTGACCATTAAAGATTCTCTTCAGTCACGAGAATATTTTTTGGGCCAATTGAAACGAAATAATTCTATTAATTCGATAGGTTTTTTTCAAGGAAGCTACAAACTTGTGGCCCGAAATGAAAAAACGAGCTATGTTTTTGCCATTGACAGTACTGCCGAACTCAGCGTAGTTAAATGGCAGCGTTTTAAAAGTGGAAAAATGATCAGTAGCTGGCATGAAAGTTTCGAACAATCTGTTTATAATACACCCTGGTATAAGGGCCTAATGACCCAACAAAATGAAATTAAATGGAATCTGGGAAACAGAAGTAAACTTAAAAATCCTGCCGACGATCAAGAGTTTTTTTATGCCGGCTATTCCTATATGGTCAATGGAATAGCAACTGCTATAGTTGTAGAGTTTTCTAAAAATCAACTTTTTAAAGATTTCAAAATCACCTCGGGTAAAATTAATCCCAGGGTGTCTTTGATGAATCTTAAGGGCAAGGAACTGCACATAAATACTGAAAACACACATGAATCAGGAGATAGTTTGAATCAATCTATTCAAGTAGACAGCGTTCAAATTAATATCGCCAGACACTTTGACAATTTCAAGGATGTTCCTAAGGGTACTTTTAATTTTAAATATAAAAATGAAATCTATTGGAATTCGTTTAAGCGTCTTTCAGAAGATAGTGGCATTCAATACTATTTATACACAATTCCAAATACTCAATTAGATCAGAATTCAATGGGGTTTTTAGGAGATTACCAAGTTTGGATTGGTTTGGGACTGATTATCCTGGGAGGCCTGTTGATGCTCATTAGGAAGCGTTTTTTCTACAGACCAAACAGCATAAAAATGCCATCTGTGGATGAGATTTTGAAACAAGAGGAGAACAGGTATTTAGAGTTTAAATCATCTCTAAGATGGGATTACAGACAAGAAAAAGTAAATCCTGAGCTGGAGAAAGTAATCATGAAGACCATTGCTGCATTTGGCAATACAGATGGTGGCATACTCTTGATTGGCGTCGATGATGACAAAAACCTTCTTGGTTTGGAAAATGATTTCAAAACGCTTAAAAAAACTGATGCAGATTATTATGAAGTACATCTTCGAAACATCATGCACAAACTCATGGGGGTTAAATACGTGAGTAAATATATAAGAAGTGAGTTTGAGGCGGTAGAAGGTCAAAAGTTAATCTGTAAGATCAAAGTGATTTCTGCAAAGGAACCATTATATTTAAAATATACTAATAAGAACGGACAAGTAGAAGAAAAATTCTATGTAAGAAGTGGTAATTCTTCACACGAGATCAATTCAATTGCAGAAATCAATGATTATATCAACACTAAATTTAAATAGAACAAGTGATTAGAAAACTTGAAAATAGACATTTCCAATTCTCTGAAGCCCTGTTCCTGATTTTGGCTTTTTTCACTTGCAATCCTATATCAGCACAAGAAGAACCGATTATTGAAGAACAGACAAAAGACAGTATTTTCAATGAATATATCATTAATTATAAAAAACGTTTCAATGTAAAACTTGAAGTCAGTAATGATATCTCTACCTTCAATATCGTGAACGATGGTATTGATCTTGATTTAAAACCCAATCTTAATCTCCTATATGCCGTAGTATTCAGTTATAAATTCCTTTCTGTTCGCATTGGCTTCCGGCCTAAAATATCAGACGAAGAAATGGGAAAAAAAGGAGGATCTGATACTTTTCGACTTCGTTTTAAATTGCTTTTTGACAACTGGAATCATTTATTAGAATACGATATTGACAAGGGGTATTATGTAGTGAATACCAATGATTTTGTCGATGATTATAATGATATCCGCCTTCAGTTTCCCGAAATGTCTACTAATGCTCTTTTTGGCTCCTCTTCATATAAATTCAATAAGAACTACTCCATGAGAGCCTTTCAGTCACAAACTGAAATCCAGGTAAAAAGTGCCGGATCTTTTATGCCTGGTATCAGATATACTTTTTACAGCATAACAGGGCTTGATGTCATCAAAGATCTAAATGGAGATCGAATATACAGGGATGATTATAATGCATATAGTGGCGTAAATTTAGCCCTTACAGCCGGGTACTATTATACTTTTGTACTTAAAAAGTATTGGTTCCTAAATGCCTTTGCGTTACCATCTGCAGGAGTCAATTTTTATAAAGCCAAGCTCTACAGCCCTGAAGGATCAACAAATAGAAATTCCAACGATCTATTCGTGGCTTTAAATTATGGCTTTGGTGGTGGTTATAATGGTAACAAAATATTCTTTGGAGCAGAAGCCAAAAATCGACTTACTAATGAAAAATTTAGTTCAGGTAAAATTCGTATCACCCCATTAACAAACGAATTCAGTGTTTATTTTGGCTACCGATTCAAAGCTCCGAAACCAATTACTGTTCCAGTTGACCTCATTGAAGACAAAGTACCTATTCTAAAGGATGAGAATCATTAATTTTTTTATAACTGGGATACCTTTTAATTCTTGAAAAACTCATTATCAACCCTATACCATCTATTTGGCTATATTGACTACCCTTGTCTCCCTTATAACGGTTACCTTTACTTGTCCGGGATAGGTCATGTCATTTTGAATTTTTTGCATAATATTGAATGATAATTCAGCTGCCTTGGTATCGTCAACTTTTTCACTCTCAACAATTACACGCAATTCTCTACCTGCCTGAATAGCATAAGCCTTTTGAACACCATTAAAACCAAAGGCCACATCTTCAAGTTCCTTCAACCTCTGAATATAAGAGTCGACAACCTGCCTTCTGGCTCCTGGTCGTGCACCTGATATGGCATCACAAACCTGAACGATAGGTGCATAAAGAGATTTCATTTCTACTTCATCATGGTGAGACCCTATTGCATTACATACATCAGCTTTCTCATTGTATTTTTCAGCCCATTGCATTCCTAAAATTGCATGAGGTAATTCAGTATCTGTATCGGGTACTTTTCCTATATCATGAAGCAAGCCGGCTCTTTTGGCAATTTTAGGGTTCAAACCCAATTCAGAAGCCATAACTGAACATAAATTTGCTACTTCTCTTGAGTGTTGAAGGAGGTTCTGACCATAAGAAGATCGGTACTTCATCCTTCCCACTGTTTTGATTAATTCTGGATGCAATCCGTGAATCCCTAAGTCAATAACGGTCCGTTTACCAACTTCAATAATCTCTTCGTTAATTTCCTTTGTTGTTTTAGCTACGATCTCTTCTATTCTAGCCGGGTGGATTCTCCCGTCGGTAACCAATTTATGCAGAGCCAATCTGGCTACTTCTCTTCGAACAGGATCAAAACATGACAAAATTATAGCTTCTGGTGTGTCATCCACGATGATTTCGACCCCGGTAGTCGATTCTATAGCGCGTATATTTCTACCTTCTCTTCCAATAATTCTACCCTTTACATCATCGTTTTCGAGATTAAATACAGATACACAATTGTCAATGGTTTGTTCAACGCCTATACGCTGAATGGTATTTAATATAACTTTTTTAGCCTCCTGTTGAGCACCCATTTTAGCTTCTTCAAGCGTGCTTTGCATAAAAGCCATTGCATCGCTTTTAGCCTCTTCTTTAAGGGTTTCTACCAACTCTTTTTTTGCTTCAGTCGCAGACATACCGGAAAGCGCTTCAAGCTGTTCGACCTGACGCTTATGCACTTTCTCAACTTCAGACTTTTTCTTCTCGATGATATCAAGTCTGTTTTGAAGTTGCTTATTCTTCTCTTCTAAATTGGTGTTGAACTTTTTATTTTTATCTAATTCCTGGGAAACTTTAGATTCTTTATCTCTGATTCGTTTTTCAGATTCATTGATCTTTTTATCTCTGGATATGATTACTTTTTCATGCTCAGATTTAAGCTCTATAAATTTTTCTTTCGCCTGTAAAATTTTATCTTTTTTAATTCCGTCAGCCTCAATTCTAGCCTCCTTCAACATTGCTGCTGACTGTTTGCTGACATTTATAAGGGTGGAAGACGCCTTTTTCTTTTCTAAAACTTTGGCAATAAAATATCCCAGAATCAAGGCTACAATTGCTATGCTAATTGTTGTTGCTATCATAATTTATATATAAAAAAAGCCTACATCGGTTACGGTTTTGTAAACTCCAATTAACAAGTTTAGGACTAACTTAAAGGTCAAGTATCCAATTTTAAAGCGATAAAATCGCTTAGTTAGGCACGCTTTCGCTTTAAAAACTCATCCTTTTTAAATTGATAGTGTTGAGTTTATTAAACAAATAACTAATGTAGGCAGTAGTTGTTTTCTTTAAAAGAACTTATGCAAGATGTGAATTTAACAATTCATTTAATTCCAATAACTTGCTTTCTAATTGTTTTGAATCCTGATTTTCATGGACATTCTTAACCTCTTTCTGAGATGCAAATTGCAAGGCACACATAGCCAAAACATCCTGTTTATCTCTCACTTCATAGTTCTGCTCAAATTGTTTTACCATTTCATTAATCTTTTTCACCGCTTTTCTTATTCCTTCTTCCTCACCCTCATCTTTTATAGTAAGCGGATACACTCTATCTCCTATGGTAACTTTAATCTTCAGGTTATTAATCATTTTATTTTCTAGTCACTTAATTGAACGATACATTTATCGATTTCACGAATCAAAGTATTTATTTTAAGCTTCGTTGCATGCTTATCTTCTTTGCTGCCTACAATTGTGTTAGCAACCCTCAGTGACTCATATTTTTTTTCCAGTTCGCCGATCACATCCTGCTGCTTATTCAACTGTTGTTGAAGATTATTATTATGCTGCATCAATTTTAAATTTTCCTGCTGCAAAATAGCGTATTTGCTCAAAATTTTTGAAAGCTTGGCTTCCAGATTTTCTACTATTTCAAATAATTTATTCATCAACTCAAAGAATCAAACAATTACAACAAATTTAAGATACCTATTCATATAAAACAACTATTTTCACGAAAATACATAAAAACTTAGACAATATATTGAATAATAATCACTTAAAATATTCATTTTTTTGTATCATCGCTTATTATTATTTTAGCGCCGATATGCATCGAAATATTTTTATTATTTTTTTTCTGGGAATGACAAATTTTGTTTTCCCTCAAGACGAACTTCCAAAAAATTACTTCATCAATCCATTAGAGATTCCTCTTGTGTTGTCGGGTACTTTTGGCGAATTAAGAACCAATCATTTTCATGCGGGTCTTGACATAAAAACGCAGAAAGTTGTAGGACACAAAGTTTTAGCATCTGCTGATGGATATGTCTCACGGATCAACGTTTCACTATGGGGTTATGGAAATGCTATTTACATAACACATCCCAATGGTTATACTACCGTTTATGGTCATCTCCAAAAGTTTTCGCCTGAGATAGATGCCTATGTTCGTAAAAAGCAATATGAAAAGGAAAGTTTTACAATTAGGCTTTATCCCAAGTCATCTGATTTAAAGGTGAACAAAGGTGATGTGATTGCACTTAGTGGCAATTCAGGAAGCTCTGGGGGCCCTCACCTCCATTATGAGATTAGAGATGTGAAATCAAACATCCTTAATCCCATGCTTTTTGGTACTAGTGTTCCGGATCATAAGAACCCGACGATTCAAAATGTTTTTGCCTATTCGAAAAATGGTGCTTCTCAAGTAAATCAATCATCTAAAATTGTTCAATTGGTATTTAACCGACAGTACGACGGAGATCTTCTTGCAAATCCCATCAATGCGTATGGTGAAATTGGATTTGGGATCAATGCTTATGACCGCCTCGATGGAGCGATAAACAGAAACGGCCTGTATTCACTTGAAATGATTGTCAATGGCGAAAAAGTGTTTCAATTTACTGTCAACAAATTCTCTTTTGATGAATCCAGATTGATCAATTCGTATATCGATTATGAAAGACTCATTAAACTGAAGCAAAGAGTGCAGAAATGTTTCGTTGATCATAAAATCAATAATCTTAGCCTTTATAAAAAGCTCGTAAAGAATGGTTATATCAATGTAAAAGACAGTATGGAATACACCGTTTCAATTATAGCCAAAGACTTTGAAGGAAATCAAACAAGGCTCATCATTCCAATTAACGGAAAAAAAGACTCCATCATTATTCCCAAAAAAGTAGAGAAAACAGCTCGTTTTTTTAAGGCTGATCAGGCCAATACCATTAAAGATTCTATGATTACGGCCCATTTTCCAAAGAATATTTTTTATGAAGATTTCTATTTTGACTATTCCCGTGAAAATGGAATCGTGAAACTGCACAATAGCAGTGTTCCTGTTCATAAAAGTTTTCGCCTTTCTTTTGATGTCTCAAAATTCAGCGAAGATGAACTTAAAACCTTACATATTGCGAAAAAAAATCGATATGGTAAATTATTTTACGTTAGTACTAAGAGAAAAGACAATACATTTTATACTATGAGTAAAGGATTAGGTGAATTTACATTAATGTCTGACAATCAAAAGCCTAGTATAAAAAATTATGGTTTTAAAAATGAGCAATGGCTTACAAAATTCAGCTCGTTAAAAGTGAAAATTCATGATAAAGGGTCGGGTATAAAATCATATCGTGCTGAAATTGACGGAGAATGGATTCGCATGTCCTTTAATCCAAAAAATGGTATACTGACCTATGATTTTAGCGATAAAACTCTGGAAGGAACGTTACACAATTTAAAAGTGGTTGTGACAGATAATGTAAATAATTCCACTACATTTACAACTACGTTTAACAAGAAGAATTAAACCTTGAAAGCCTCTTGAAAGCAAAGTTTCTAATCATTTTTCTTTTTAGTCTTTCTGTTCAAATACTATCAGGACAAACCGCCACAATCAAGGGTAAGGTATTAGACAGTATTAATAAGCCCATAGAAAATGCCACTGTAAGTATTGGAGGTCTTGGAACAGTTACCGATCAGGATGGGGCCTATGAAATCCTAATTCCGGCAGGAAGGAGCGTAACAGTTCGATATGGCCATGTTTCTTTTAACAGTTTCTCCAAAACCTTTAGGGTTCAAAAAGGTAAAACACTTTATTTCTCTCCCCGTTTATTTTATAAAACTGAGTCGATCGATGAGATTATCATCATCGATGAAAGGGCCAATAGTCAAGGACTTATTGGTATTGACAGTCGAATCGTTCAGAAATTACCAAGTGCTAATCAAGGTATAGAGAGTGTTTTAAAATTGCTTCCCGGTGTGAATTTCAACAACGAATTAAGTACTCAATACAACGTGAGAGGCGGTAGTTTTGAAGAAAATCTTGTCTATGTAAATGGAATTGAGATTTACCGCCCTTTTTTGATAAGGTCCGGTCAGCAGGAAGGTTTGAGTTTTGTAAATCCCGAATTAACGCAAAACGTAGATTTTTCGGCAGGAGGTTTTCAGGCAAAATACGGTGATAAATTATCTTCAGTTCTAGACATCACCTATCGCAAGCCCTCACGCTTTGGAGCAAGTGTTGAAGCCAGTTTCATCGGTGCCTCAGTAACTATAGAAGGATTGTCGAAAAACGAAAAATTCAAAGCTCTTGTGGGTGCCAGATACAGAAATAACAGTCTGTTTCTAAACAGCAATGACGTGGATGCTAATTTCAATCCAAACTTTACAGATGTCCAGATGTATCTTAGCTATGATTTTAGTGAAAAGTTTTCTTTAGATTTCCTGGGTAGTTATTCACTCAACAACTATGATTTTACGCCAAGATCAAGACAAACTAATTTTGGCACCCTAACGAATCCCTTATCTTTGGTAGTCAATTACGAAGGAAAAGAGGAAGACCGGTATGAGACTCTTTTTGGGGCATTAAAGGGGAATTACAAGTTTTCTGACGCTGTATCGGTTTCCTTGACAGCATCAACATACAATACAAAAGAACAGGAATATTATGATATCCTTTCATTCTATGGATTAGGAGAAGTTGATGCAAATTTTGGATCAGACGACTTTGGTAACAATAGCTTCGTTCGATCCATAGGTTCACAATTAGACCATGCCAGAAATAATTTAAAAGCACAAATCAGTAATGTAAAAGTTACGGCCAACTGGAGAAAGAATTCTAACCTTTTTGAATTCGGAGCAAAATACCAGCATGAAAATATTAAAGACAGGATTAACGAATACCAGGTAGTGGACTCTTCCGGGTTCTCTTTAAGACCACCATATCTCTTACCCAGGAATGACGAACCATACACTCCATTTACAAGCCCTATTGTTCCTTTTATTACCATAAACGCAATTAATAATGTAACCATCCAACGTGTTTCAGGTTTTGCTCAGTGGAGCAAAAAATCGCACCTTAGTAACCATACTGTATGGTATAATTTAGGACTTAGAGCCCAGCACTGGCAAATTAGCGGGGAAGGGCTCGAATCTGATGCCCATACTGTTGTTAGTCCTCGGGGCCAATTCGCGATTAAACCAAACTGGGACAAAGATATGTTGTTCAGAGTTTCAGGTGGTTTGTATTATCAACCTCCCTTCTATCGGGAATTACGCGACTCCTTGGGTGTGGTTCATCCTGAAGTAAAAGCTCAAAAATCAATACAGATAGTATTGGGCCATGATTATAGTTTTGGGATGTGGGGAAGATCCTTTAAACTTATCAGTGAAATCTACTACAAGCATCTTACAGAAGTGAATCCTTTCACTATTGACAATGTTAAAATCAGGTACCGGGCAAGAAATAATGCTATTGCCTATGCTGCTGGAGTTGACCTAAGACTCAATGGAGAATTCGTACCCGGAACAGAATCCTGGTTCAGCATTGGATACCTGCAAACAGAGGAGAACATAGATGACAGAGGCTATATTTCACGTCCTACTGATCAACGATTGAAATTTGCGCTTCTTTTCCAGGATTATGTACCCTCGGTTCCGAGTCTTAAAATGTATTTGAATCTGGTTTATAATACAGGTGTGCCAGGAGGCTCTCCCTCCTATGCCGATCCTTATTTATACCAAAACCGGCTAAAGGCATATTTTAGGTCAGACATAGGAGTTTCATATGTTTTTGTTGATCCAAATAATCCTGCCAAATCCAAATGGCAGAAAAAATTCAAGCAGTTATCGGTCGGACTTGAATTGTTCAATATGTTCGATAACCAAAATACTATTACCAATACTTGGGTAAAAGATGTGTCTTCTAACCGCTATGTTGCTATTCCTAATTATCTAAGCGGCAGAGTTCTCAACTTGAAGATTTCCATGAGATTTTAACTTAAAACGTAAGCAGTTTTCATTTTTTTTGAGGAACTTTAAACCTTTCAGTGTTTAAAGAGTCTAAATAAATAAAAATTAGTGCTTGACGAGGAAGTTCTTATAGTTCAACTGAAGGATCCCCTGACGAGGGAAGCTTCTTATCGTACGCTTATTTCAACCCATAAGGAGCGACTGTACTGGCATATAAGAAAGATTGTTTTGAACCATGAAGATGCAGATGACATTTTGCAAAATACATTTATAAAAGTGTTTAAGCATATTGATGGTTTTAAGGGTGAGAGTAAGCTCTACTCATGGATGTACAGAATCGCTACCAATGAGTCAATCAGTTTTTTAAACAAAGAGGCGAAACAGATGAAGACTGACCTTAATGATTTACAGGAACAAAGGGTGCAAAACCTAAAGGCAGATGTTTATTTTGACGGTGATGAAATACAATTGAAGCTACAAAAAGCCATTGTAAGCTTACCTCAAAAACAACAATTGGTATTTAATATGAGGTATTTTGATGAAATGAAATATGACGAAATTTCTGAAATATTAGATACTTCGGTAGGTGCTTTAAAAGCTTCTTATCACCATGCGAGAAAAAAGATTGAGTCAATTCTAATCAATCAAGAATAAGAACGATAAAGAAAATGGATCGGGAGAAAAAGAACATATTGAATAAAATAAAAATATCGGGCACAGGTTTTACCTCACCTAAAGGCTATTTTGAATTGCTGGAGGATCGTATCGGTAAAACTTTTCAGGATTTGGAAAATTCAGAAACAAAAGACTTGGACAATAAAGTGAAAGTTCAAAAGCTGAATGATTCCCCTTCTCTCGATCAAATCGAAAGGAATCACGGTTTCACTGTTCCGAAAGGATATTTTGATCAAGTCGAGTCGAAACTTACTGTAGATAAAAACCCTAAAGTGATCTCTTTAGATGGTCGAAACCTAAGAGTATTTTATTTGTCAATTGCGGCTTCAATTTTGGTGTTTTTTGGAATTCAATACATGAATAATGTTCAAAGCGACAGTGGTAAGCTCGTATTGCAAGACGAAGAAATTGCGAATTGGATAGAAGCCGATCTCGTTAGTTTCAATTCCATTGAGATCGCTGAGGCTTTTAGCGATGTTGAACTGGAAGACCCCTTGTATACAGATGAAGAGGTATATAACTATTTGAATTATATAGATATTGAGAATTTAATTATAGAAAATTGACAGAATGAACAAGACATTAATCATTGCATTATTGGTCCTATTTTTTTGTAAAAGTGCTATTGCTCAGGAAGGAGGCAGAGAGCGCATGAGAGCTTATAAAACAGCTTATATTACGCAGGAACTAGACCTGAGTTCTAACGAGGCAGAGAAATTTTGGCCCGTCTATAATGAATACCAGAAAAAACTGTTTCGTATAAAAGTCGAAAAGGTCAGGAAAGAAAGGCATCGAATCAAAGAATTAGGAGGCCCTGACAAATTGAGTGACGAGGAGGCTTCGAAAGCCCTCTATGATATGTTATCTTCTGAACAGGAAGCGGCTGAGATAAGAGAAAAAATGTATAAGGAGCTTTCCAATATTCTTTCCCCGGTGAAGCTCATGAAATTATATGTTGCAGAAATGAATTTCAACAAAAAACTATTATCTGAATACAGAAAAAGAAGGCCTAATAATAATTAATGGAAAGCACTAAGAACCGCCCTATTTATTGGCAAACAAGCGCACATCATCCTCGCTGATCACATCGGCTCCAAGGATCATCAGTCTTTCCACGACATTTCGAAGTTCCCTGATATTACCTGTCCAGTTATACGCCTTAAGTAATTCAATGGCCCCTTCACTAAACTGTCTCGAGACATTGCCTTGTTGAACCGCTATCGACGCTGAAAAATGTTCAATTAGCATAGGAATATCACCCTTCCTTTCATTAAGTGCAGGAACATTAATCAAAATCACAGCCAATCGATGGTACAAATCTTCTCTGAACCTTCCCTTTGATATTTCCTTCTGCAAATTTTTATTTGTAGCAGCAATAACACGTACGTCAACTTTAATATCTTTATCGCTTCCAACCCTGCAAATCTTATTTTCCTGTAGGGCTCTTAATACCTTGGCCTGAGCAGATAGGCTCATATCACCAATCTCATCCAGAAAAATGGTTCCACTATTAGCTGCTTCAAATTTTCCGGCTCTGTCTTTATTCGCACCGGTAAATGATCCTTTGACATGACCGAATAATTCACTCTCTATGAGTTCTGAAGGAATCGCGGCGCAATTCACTTCTATCATTGGGTTTTTAGAACGATTGCTTTTTTGATGCAACCAGTGCGCTACAAGTTCTTTCCCCGTTCCATTTGCTCCTGTGATCAATACTCGGGCCTCTGTAGGGGCCACTTTTTCAATAATTTCCTTTATTCGAAGAGCTTCCTCACTCTCACCGATCATCTCATAGCTCTTGTCGACCTTTTTCTTTAACATTTTATTCTCAACCAATAGCTTCTTTCTGTCCAGGGCATTTCTTATGGCGTTCAGCAAGCGATTCAAGTCAGGTGGTTTAGAAATATAGTCAAATGCTCCCAACCTCATGGTTTGGACAGCCGTTTCCAAATCACCGTGTCCGGAGATCATAATAAAGGGAATTTCAGGTTTAATGGCCTGAGCCTTCTCAAGCACTTCTACCCCATCCATCTTCGGCATTTTTATATCGCAAAGAACAAGATCATAATCAGCTGCTTCTATGAGTTCCAATCCTTGTATACCATTGGCCGCTTCCTCCACTTCATAACCATTATTTTCATTCTTTATGATCTTAACCAGTACCCTTCTGATCGCATCCTCATCTTCGATAATTAAAATTTTCTGCATTTTTAGTTTATTAAAGAGCAATGGGCATCAATACCTTACCCATTTGATTAATTCTTTATAATTTATTTTTTTTCCATACATCAGTATTCCTACCCTATACACCTTTGCTGCAATCCAAACGACACCAAGAAAACTAAGCATAAGCAAAAGAAGAGAGATCAAAATCTCCCACCATGGAACCCCGAATGGAATCCTCATCAGCATTACGATTGGAGACGTAAACGGAATTAAAGAGAATACTGTGGCAACAGTTCCATGCGGATCATTGATAACGGTTGCAAACCCAATATAAACTCCAAGCATCAAAGGGAGCATAATGGGTAACATAAATTGTTGTGTGTCTGTCTCATTATCAACAGCAGCACCAATCGCAGCATAAAGCGAACTATACAACAAATAACCCAGTAAAAAATACAAAATGAAATAGACAAAAGTACTGATTAAAGGTAAACCCATTAATTCGTCAAATATTAGCTGCGTATCATTCTGAGCAAGCTGATCCATATGTTCCATCCCCATTTGTTGCGCACCTACTCCATTATTGTGTAATTCAACTCCAAAAAAGTAAGAACTTCCAATAAATATAAGCATCATTAAAAGTCCCCAGATGATGAATTGTGTCAAACCGGCAGCTGCCGTACCGAGAATCTTCCCCATCATCAGTTGGAAAGGTTTTACAGACGAAATAATTACTTCAATAATTCGGCTGGTTTTTTCTTCGATCACGCTTCTCATCACCATGGCGCCATAAATAATTATGAACATCATAATCAAATATCCTGCTCCCATTCCGATACCTATTTTAATACCGTTGATCAGTTTGGAAGATTTAACTCCACTGAAATTCGACAATCTAATATCTAGATTCACCTTTGACTTTTCAAGTTTGACAAGATCGATGCCCAGTTGCTTCATCTTTTCCTTTTCGAGCTTATTATCTAGAATTGATTCCAAAGTAGAAATAGTAATCATACTTGGCGACTCCTCCGAAAAGAATTGAACACCTTCGGAGATTTCATCAATACTTTTTTTCCCAGGGATGTATAACAGACCTTCCTGAGAGGATTCTCGAACCAGAATTTTCGCCTTTTCAAGGCCAATTTCGGATAGATTCTCAAATAATATTGATTTCTCTTTGCTAAAGTCGTCATGGCTAAACAAGCCAGAATCATCAACAAATGCTACCGTACTCTTTTTTTCAATGCTGTTTTTAGTAAGTAATGCAACCAGAGCGATCATACCGATCATTAAGATCGGACTCAAAAAGGTCATTACGATAAAGGTTCTATTCCTTACCTTGGCCAGAAACTCTCTTTGTATGATTAACTTTAACTTATTCATTTAGATATGACTATCGGATTTACTAGGAATTTTTGTTAACAGTTTGAATAAAAATATCACTGGCACTGGGTATTACTTCTTTGTAATGTGTAATCGACGCCCTACTGTTCAAATAACGTATCAGATCAGAGGAAGTGTTGCCATTGGAAAGTTTGATATTCAATTTTAAATCATCTTCAAGTGATTTAAAACTTGCAGGACTCAGTTCAAATTTTTCTTTTAACTCCATTTGGAGCAATGAATTATTAACCGAAGATAATCCCACTTCAAAAGTATTGGTCTTATATTGTTTTTTAATATCCACTAATTTTCCGTCAAGTACTTTATTCGATTTATGAATAAGTGCAATATATTCGCATAACTCTTCAACTGATTCCATTCTGTGAGTTGAGAATATGATTGAGGCTCCTTGTTTATTAAGGTTTAGGATTTCATCCTTGATCAAATTCGCATTAATCGGGTCGAACCCACTAAAAGGTTCATCAAAAATCAATAATTTGGGTTCATGAAGCACGGTAATGATGAATTGCAATTTTTGCGCCATCCCCTTTGAAAGTTCCTCTACTCTTTTATTCCACCATTGACCAATTTCAAATTTTTCAAACCAGTATTTCAATTTTTTTTTGGCATCAGATTTAGATAAACCCTTAAGCTGAGCAAGATAAAGAGTCTGCTCCCCAATCTTCATCCGTTTATACAAGCCCCGTTCTTCGGGCAGATAACCCATATAATGCACATCATCAGGTGCAAGAGGTTTTCCATCAAATTGAATCTGGCCCTCATCAGGCATGGTTATTTGATTGATAATCCTGATAAAGGTCGTTTTCCCAGCCCCGTTTGGACCTAATAAACCAAAAATACTGCCTTTTGGCACCTGCAATGAAACATTATTCAAAGCCTTAAAGGAACCGAAATTCTTTACGATATTTTCGGCCACTAAAATTTGATCCATAGAAGAATTTTAAGAATTCAAATATAGTAAAATGAACGTCTAAAAATGGATTAAATTATTCAGCTCAGTTTATCCACATATTTATCACGAATCTGGCGAACCATGTCGAGGGTAATATTGGGCTTGATAACTCGGAGAATGTCAGTTATACCGTCCTTTTCATAAATAATTCCTTTAGCAATATCAAAATTGCTCACTGAAATATTGTTTTTAATCTCAAAAGTTATTTTTCTGAAATCGTCCCAATTTATATATCTGGGAATTTCAAAATAGAATCTGTCTTTATTATTGGGTGAGTGGAAAATTTTATCTTCCACATCTACCATATCAAAGAATTTATTTACCCTGATCAGAGCATCAGTTCCTTTGCCTAGTCTCACGTTCTTACGAAACTCAAAACCGTTTTCCTGGTAGGCGGCTTGAACCATATCAATGTTGGTATACCTTTCAATTCCAGTCACCCGGATGCCACTGTATTTCTGGCTTCCAATAGTAGCCTCAGATTTAGCTCCATTTAATTTAAGGTTATGCTTTTCATTGATGATTTTCGTCGCTCGGAGTATACGCTCAAAGGATACCGGTTTCTTAGTAAAAAAAATAATGGAGTTCGGCCTATTGACTTCAGTGAAACGACTGTAGTACGACGCTAAGGGATTAGGAATATGAATTACAAAGGTCCCACTAAGTTTATTTCTTTCAATTGGACTTACATTTTCCTGAAGCGTTATTTTTCCTAATAATTCGCGTATTTCCATAAAAACATCATTTGTTTGGTTATTCACTCATTGATTTTTCAATTTACAAATATTTATTTGAAATAGTAAATTTTTTTCCAGATACTATGCGTGCATAGTATTTTTTGCTATATTTGACGTATGCAAAAAGAAAAAACCATAGATCATGCCTTAAGGGCCACCTGGCAAGCAGTAGCCAAAACCTACAATGAACAGGCTGCTAAACATGAAAGCACAATGGCCATGGCAATGGCTCTTCTATACATTGACGTAGAACATGGAACGCCTTCAACTGCTCTCGGACCATCGATGGGTATGGAAGCAACCAGTCTGTCACGTACTTTAAATAGTATGGAAGAAAGAGGATTAATTTTCAGAGAAAAAAACCCAGAAGACGGTCGTGGTGTATTTATAAAACTAACAGAAGTAGGCATTGAAAAAAGAGAAATATCAAAAGCTTCAGTTTTTAAATTTAATCAAACCATAAGAGATCAAGTAGATCCTGTAAAAATGAATCATTTTTTCGAGGTTACCGACCTGATTAACAAACTTATATGTGAAAAAGCAATATTTAACGACTAACTAATTAAGCGCAAAAAATCATCTAATGAAAAATAGACATATCAATAAGGTCGCTGTGATAGGCTCTGGAATCATGGGTTCTGGTATCGCCTGTCATTTTGCAAATATAGGTGTTGAAGTAATACTACTGGACATTGTTCCGCGGGAACTTAGTAAAGCCGAAGAAGCAAAAAAGCTTACAATGCAAGATGAACAAGTCAGAAACAGACTGGTTAATGAGAGCCTGAAGGCCGCCCTTAAATCAAAACCATCTCCCATTTATGACCAATCATTTGCCTCACGGATTACAACTGGGAATCTGGAAGATAACCTGAAGGATATACATGATGTCGACTGGGTGATTGAGGTCGTTATTGAAAGATTAGACATTAAAAAACAGGTGTTTGAGAAGATTGAAAAATTTAGAAAAAAAGGTAGTCTGATTACCTCGAATACATCCGGAATTCCTATAAAATTCATGAATGAAGGCCGAAGTGAAGATTTTCAAAAGCACTTTGCAGTTACACATTTCTTCAATCCCCCGAGGTATTTGAAGCTTTTTGAAGTAGTTCCCGGCCCCTCTTGTTTACCCGAAGTAACTGATTTTTTAATGATGTATGGCGAAAAATATTTGGGTAAAACATCAGTTCTTGCCAAAGACACCCCTGCCTTTATTGGTAATCGAATTGGAATCTTTGGAATTATGAGTCTTTTTCATATCGTAAAGGAAATGGGGCTAAGTGTGGAAGAAGTTGATAAATTATCAGGACCACTTATTGGTCGCCCTAAATCTGCAACCTTCAGAACCATTGATGTTGTAGGTCTTGATACTTTGGTACATACGGCAAATGGAGTGGCTCAAAACGCACCAAAGGATGAAATGCACGATAGTTTTGCAATTCCCGACTTCGTGAATACCATGATAGAAAATAAATGGTTGGGGAGCAAGACACAACAGGGTTTCTATAAAAAAACGATAGCGAATGGCAAAAAAGAAATACTTGTCCTGGATCTTGAAAGCATGGAGTATCGAAAAGCCAACAAGGTTTCATTTTCTACACTTGCGAAGACAAAAACCGTTGAAAAGGTCATTGATAGGTTTAAAATTCTCGTAAAAGGAACCGATAAGGCCGGAGAATTTTACAGAAAGACTCTTTCAGCAATATTTGCCTATGCTTCAAACCGGATTCCCGAGATTTCAGATGAACTATACAGAATTGACGATGCGATGAAAGCCGGCTTTGGTTGGCAACATGGTCCGTTTCAGATCTGGGATGCCATAGGTGTTACAAATGGCATCGAAATGATGGAAAAGGAAGGCTATAAACCAAATGTCTGGGTAAAGGAAATGCTTTCAAAGGGAAGTGATTCTTTTTACACAATAGATCATGGATCTAAATGCTACTTTGATTTGGAATCAGGTGCACACACCAAGATTCCTGGACAAGATGCTTTTATCATTTTGGAGAATATCAGAGAATCAAAAACGATATGGCAGAACAAAGAAGCTTCAATTCAACATTTAGGTGATGGAGTCTTAAACATTGAATTTCAGTCTAAAATGAACACTATTGGAAGTGGTGTTTTACAAGCTATCAACAAAGGAATCGATCTTGCAGAAGAAGAATATGAAGCCGTAATCCTTGGGAATCAAGCTGCCAATTTTTCGGTAGGTGCAAATCTTGCGATGGCATTCATGTTGGCGATAGAACAAGAATATGATGAATTAGCAATGGCTACCAGAATGTTCCAAGACACGGTAATGCGATTGAGATATAGTTCGGTTCCCACCTTAATCACACCTAGAGGTATGACCTTTGGAGGAGCTTGTGAAATGAGTCTTCACGCCGATAAGGTTGTCGCTGCCGCAGAAACCTATACGGGTCTGGTTGAATTCGGAGTTGGTATAATTCCCGCGGGAGCAGGTACAAAAGAAATGACTAAAAGAGTTTCCGATTTGTGGAAGAATGATGATGTCAAACTAAACAGGCTAAGAGACGCTTTTATCAATATAGCCATGGCTAAGGTAGCAACCTCTGCTGAGGAAGCTTTTGATCTCGGTTATTTTCAGAAAGGTAAAGACCTCATAGTAATTAATGCCGACAGGCAGATTGCAACAGCAAAAAGATGCGCCATAGAAATGCTGGAAGATGGCTATACCAAACCCGTTCCTCAAAAAGTGAAAGTATTGGGCCAGCAGGCATTGGGAATGTTCCTTGTTGGAACAGACAGTCTTGAAAAAGGCCATTACGCCTCTGAACACGATAAAAAGATTGCTAACAAACTTGGATATGTAATGGCAGGTGGAGATCTGTCTGAACCAACAATGGTATCAGAACAGTACTTGCTTGATCTTGAAAGAGAAGCCATAATGTCACTATTAACTGAACGCAAGACGCTGGAACGAATAGAACACACCTTAAAAACAGGAAAACCATTAAGAAATTAAACCATGAGAACAGCATATATTATAAAAGGATACCGCACAGCAGTAGGAAAAGCTCCCAGAGGTACTTTCAGGTTTAAAAGACCTGATGAGCTCGCCTCCGAAACCATTGAATACTTATTGAAACAGGTACCCGAACTAGATGTAAAAAGAATTGATGATGTTATTGTAGGTAACGCCATGCCCGAAGCAGAACAAGGGCTTAACGTGGCAAGGTTGATATCTCTGATGGGAACGAAATCAAACGATGTGGCTGGAGTTACGGTAAATCGATATTGTGCCTCAGGGCTTGAAACCATTAGTATGGCAACAGCCAAGATACAAGCTGGAATGGCAGATTGTATCATTGCCGGAGGTGTTGAAAGTATGAGCTACATTCCGATGGGTGGCTACAGACCTGTTCCTAATTACAAATCAGCGAAGGAAGGTCATGAAGATTATTACTGGGGTATGGGGCTTACGGCAGAAGCCGTTGCTGAACAGTACAAGATCAGTCGAGAAGATCAGGATGCTTTTTCTTATCAATCTCATACGAAAGCTCTTCATGCCATTGACAATAATATTTTTGACGAGGATATAGCCCCAATCAATGTGGAGCAAATCTTTTTGGATAAGAGCGGCAAACGAACAATTAGAAATTATACGGCTAAAACAGACGAAGGCCCCAGGAGAGGTACTTCAGTGAATGCCTTGTCGAAATTAAGACCTGTATTTGCAAATAAAGGAAGTGTTACAGCTGGAAATTCATCACAAATGAGTGATGGAGCGGCTTTCGTTCTTGTGATGAGTGAGAAAATGGTAAAAGAGCTAAATCTTGAACCTATAGCAAGAATGGTGAGTTATGCTGCAGTTGGTGTGGAACCCAGAATAATGGGAATTGGTCCTGTAGCAGCCGTCCCTAAAGCTTTAGAACAGGCAGGTCTTCAACTGAAGGATATTGAATTATTCGAATTAAATGAAGCCTTTGCTTCCCAGTCTTTGGCAGTAATTCGTGAATTAGGCCTCAATAAGGATCTTGTTAATGTCAATGGAGGGGCGATTGCTTTGGGTCATCCATTGGGTTGTACAGGAGCAAAACTATCGGTACAGCTCTTTAATGAAATGCGAAGAAGAAATCAAAAATACGGGGTTGTAACCATGTGTGTTGGAACTGGTCAAGGAGCTGCTGGTGTTTACGAATTATTGAAATAAAAGATTGAATCCAATTGATAAAAAAAATGCGATTATGAAAACTATAAAAGGAGGAGAATTTCTCATCAGAGAAGTGAAGAAGGAAGATATCTTTATCACAGAACAATTTAGCGAAGAGCAACAAATGATGAAGGATGCAGTTGTTGAATTTATAGATCGAGAGGTATGGCCAATCAAAGAGCGTTTTGAGGAAAAGGATTATGCCCTCACAGAAGAATTAATGAAAAAGGCTGGTGAAATGGGATTTCTGGGTGTATCTATTCCTGAAAAATATGGTGGGATCGGAATGGGATTCGTCTCAACCATGCTGGTCACAGATTATATTTCTGCAGCATCAGGCTCCCTGGGAACTGCTTATGGCGCGCACACTGGGATAGGAACAATGCCTATCTTCCTTTATGGTACAGAAAAACAGAAACAAAAATACCTGCCTATACTAACTGCTGGTGAGAAATTTGGAGCTTACTGTCTAACCGAACCAGGTGCGGGAAGTGATGCGAATTCGGGAAAAACTACAGCCACCTTATCTGAGGATGGGAAAAACTATCTCATTAATGGTCAGAAAATGTGGATTTCAAATGCTGGTTTTGCAGAAATATTCATCGTGTTTGCGCGTATTGAAGACGACAAAAATATAACCGGTTTTTTATTAGAATATGACAAGGAACAACCCAATGGGGTAAGTTTTGGTGAAGAAGAAAAGAAGCTTGGAATTACCTCCTCCTCCACCCGACAAATGTTTTTTAATGATACAATGATACCTGTAGAAAATATGTTGTCTGAAAGAGGGAAAGGGTTTAAAATCGCTCTTAATTCTCTTAATGTAGGGCGTATCAAACTGGCTGCAGCTTGTCTGGACGCCAGTAGAAGGACCTTGACAGAATCAATCAAATATGCTAATGAAAGAATTCAGTTCAAAAAACCAATTTCCAGTTTTGGTGCGATTCAGGCCAAACTAGCGGAGATGGGAACAAGGGCCTTTACCACCGATGCAGGCGCCTACAGGGCGGCAAAAGATATTCAGAATTATATTGATGCCTTGTTGAAATCAGGGAAGACACATCAGGAAGCCGAACTTGAGGCGTTTAGTGAATATGCCATCGAAGCAGCCGTTTTAAAGGTTTATGGCTCAGAAACTTCACAATTTGTAACAGATGAAGGGATTCAGATATTTGGAGGAATGGGCTTTTCAAAAGACACACCTATGGAAGCCGCATGGAGAGATGCCAGAATTACAAGGATCTATGAAGGCACCAATGAGATTAACCGACTTTTAACCGTTGGAATGCTCTTGAAAAAAGCTTTTAAAGGAGATCTTGACTTGTTGACTCCGGCTATGGCCGTAGGTAAAAGCCTTATGGAAATACCTTCGTTTGACACACCTGATTACAGTGCGTTGTTTTCGGAAGAAAAAGAAATGATTGCGAAACTCAAAAAAGCATTTCTGATGATCTCAGGAAAAGCTGTTGAGACTTTTGGAATGGAATTGGAGCAACATCAGCAGCTTATTTTGGCTGCAGCTGAGGTGTTAATTGAAATATATATGGCAGAAAGTGCTCTTTTAAAGTCAGAAAAAGTTGTAGAGCTAAGCTCTGAAGAGGCTGCAAAAGGTCAAATCGCTATGGCGAAATTGAATTTAAGCAATGCTGTGGGTATCATTAATGAAAAAGGTAAAGAAGCCATCGCCTATTTAACAGAAGGAGATGAACAACGTATGATGCTTATGGGACTTAAACGATTTACCAAATATACAAATATGCCTAATGTGATCGAATTAAGAAAAGAGATAGCCGCCATTCTTATTGAAGAAAATAAGTATTGTTTTTAACCATATAATAGGATGTCTTAATGCTATCTCATTAAAATCAACTTAGGTTAATTGACAATTACATTTATATTAATGCTATATTTGACATTGAAATAGCTTAATCCATTTTAAATGAATATCAGAATAATCCCCTCGATTTTGATGTCATTTCTTTGTGCTGTTATCACAGCCCAGGAATCGACAGAAATATACTTATTCGATCTCAAAGAACAGGAAAATACGATAACCATATCTAATCCTGTTAACATTTCCAATAATGACGGATATGATAACCAACCCAGTTTTACTGAAGATGGATTGGCAATTTTATTCGCTTCATTCAGAGATGGACAATCGGATATATCCAAATACTTTATTGACGAAAATTTCAGGGTTTGGTTAACCAATACTGAAGAAAGCGAATTTTCACCTATGCCTGTACCAGGGAAGAAAAAATATTTTTCTTGTGTCAGACATAACGAAGATGATACCCAATTTCTTTATAAGTACGCCTATAAAAAGAAACTACCTGAATTACTTATCCCAGATTTGAAAGTTGGATATTATTTGTGGTTCAATGATAAAACGCTCATTAGTTTCGTAATCGATGATGTTGAAACCTTAGAAGTAACCAATTTCAAATATGATATCAGATACCCAATTCAGAGCAATATTGGCAGATCATTGCATAAGATTCCTAGATCTGCCGGATTGGGAGAAGGTTTAGTTAGTTTTATAAGTCTGAGCCATGAGGTTCCTGAAATCTATTCCATTAATCCGCTCAACAGCGAAATCATTTACCTCACCGACGCCTTAAGCAATTCTCAAGACATTACATGGACAGCAAAAGGCAGTATGCTTATGGGAAAAGATACTAAGATCTATAAATTTCATCCCGGCTCAGATGAGAGCTGGCAACCCATCCTTATTGAATCTGAATTTCCTTTTGAAGGCATTAGCCGACTAGTGATCAGCCCTGACGGTTCAAAGCTGGCAGTAGTCGTTGTAGAATAGTCTCCATAGATGGTAATTTTTTTGTTTTTTCTTGCCTCTGCTCTTTTTTAATTAGCTCCTGATTTTGTATTTTTGACGAAATATTTATTTATGCTAAAAGCAGGCGTTTTAGGTGCTGGTCATCTTGGAAAAATTCATTTAAAGCTACTACAACAATCTTCAAAATATGAATTGATGGGTTTTTATGACCCTATTGAGGATTATGCCAGACAGGTTTCCAAAGAATTTGGCTATGTTTTCTTTGAAAGTATTGATGAATTAATCGATGCAGTAGATGTTATTGATATTGTAACACCCACATTGAACCATTTTGAATGTGCGAAAAGTGCCATTGAAAAGGGTAAGCATATTTTTATAGAAAAGCCTATTACCAAGACGGTAAAGGAAGCAGAAATACTTAGAGACCTAGTTCATAAAAATAAAGTTCGTGGACAGGTGGGGCATGTTGAACGATTTAACCCTGCGTTCACTGCCGTCAATGGTATGATTTTGAATCCTATGTTTATTGAGTGTCATCGCTTGGCGGAATTCAATCCAAGAGGCACAGATGTGCCTGTTGTTCTTGACTTGATGATCCACGATATAGACATTATTTTAAGTGTTGTTAATTCTGAAGTAAAGGACATACACGCCAGCGGGGTGTCTGTTATAAGTGACACACCTGATATTGCCAATGCGAGAATTGAATTTGAAAATGGATGTGTAGCCAATCTTACTGCAAGCAGAATTTCGATGAAGAACATGAGGAAATCGCGATTCTTTCAAAAAGATGCCTATATCTCTGTTGATTTTCTGGAGAAAAAAAGTGAAGTTGTCAAAATGAAGGATGCTCCCGAAAATCCGGATGATTTTGCCATGATTCTTCAAAATGCAGAAGGCAATAAAAAACAAATTTATTTTGAGAACCCTAAGATTGTCCAAAATAACGCGATCCTGGATGAATTAGAATCTTTTGCCGATGCTATCAATAATGGTACAACGCCTATAGTTTCCTTAAGTCAAGGTACAAGAGCGTTACAGGTGGCACAACAAATTATTAATAATTTTTAATTATGGAACCTACAGTTTCAACAGAACATCATCGAGGTAGCGCAACCATTTTCAAAAACTCTTTTCTTGAAAGCCTTACCAAGACCACTCTAAAACAGAATATATTTGTGTACGGTCTTGTTGTTTTAATTCTAATGTATAACGCTGTCTTTATCAAAGATATACCAGAAATTACTTTTCTCTCTTTTTTTATTTTTGCACTATTCTTCTGGACCTTTGCAGAATACATATTGCACAGATATGTATTTCACTGGATTTCTGAGAACAAACTGGTGCAAAGATTTCATTTTGTTATGCATGGTTCTCATCATTTATTTCCAAGGGATACAGAACGATTACTTATGCCGCCAGTTCCCGGTCTGATTATGGCAAGTTTCCTTTTCTTAATCTTTTATATTATCTTCAGCTTACTCGATATGGCAATTTATACCTGGGCCTTTTTCCCCGGATTTTTCCTTGGATACCTGTTGTATTCATTTTTACATCGGGCTACGCACGTTCTAAAGCCACCCAAAAGGTTCAAATATTTATGGAGACATCACAGCCTTCATCATTACAAATACCCGGATAAGGCTTTTGGAGTTTCTAATACTATCTGGGACAGGGTGTTTGGCACCATGCCCCCAAAAAAATCCTACGAATGAAAAATATCACAGTAATTGGTGCCGGCACCATGGGTAACGGCATCGCTCATGTATTTGCTCAGAATGGCTTTCAAGTAAGCCTGGTAGATATATCTGAAGACGCTTTACAAAAAGCTTTAACTAGTATCGAACGGAATTTAGAACGGATGTTGATCAAAGAAAAGATAAGCCAGGAAACAAAGCAATCTACTTTAAGTCATATTAGCACATTTACTGAGATAAAAAAAGGAGTAGTTAAAGCTGATCTCGTCGTAGAGGCAGCCAGTGAAAATCTTGAGCTTAAGAAAAAAATATTTATTCAAATCGATGAATTGGCGCCAAAAAATGCCATTTTGGCTACCAATACCTCATCCATTTCAATTACGCAAATTGCTTCTGTAACGAATAGACCTGACATGGTTATCGGTATGCATTTTATGAACCCGGTACCAATTATGAAACTCATCGAAGTGATCAGAGGATATTCCACTTCAGATGAAGTCACCAAGAAAGTTATGACACTGTCAAAAACCTTGGGAAAAGTGCCTGTTGAAGTAAATGATTATCCAGGTTTTGTGGCTAACAGAATATTGATGCCAATGATCAATGAGGCAATATATTCACTCTATGAAAGCGTGGCAGGTGTATATGAAATTGATACGGTAATGAAACTTGGGATGGCACATCCCATGGGGCCATTACAACTAGCCGATTTTATCGGCCTTGATGTTTGCCTTTCCATTTTAAGGGTTCTTTTTGACGGATTTGGAAATCCAAAATACGCTCCTTGTCCGTTGCTTATCAATATGGTAGCCGCGGGTAAATTAGGCGTTAAATCGGGAGAAGGCTTTTATGACTATTCAACTTCAAAAAAAGCAGAGAAGATTTCTAATCAATTTATCTAAAGAATAAGCAAAAAAAAGACCCCTTTAAAGGAGTCTTTTTTTTGCTTATAACCATCTTAAAAAATAATCCATTAGATCCTCTTTTAATTCATAATGCAATTTTATATATGTTTTCATATCATCCTTCATAGATGTTTGCTGATTTCTTAATCTTCCATCAAGTTCTTCACTGAGATCTGATGTTGCTATAATCCTCTTCTTCATTCTAATTCGCTGTAACATTCTGCCAATTACTTCTTTTTCACGAATTATTTTATTTTGAAAGCCTTCTAAAGGAGCCATAGCCTCAATTCCTAAATTTCGTTTGGCAATACTTTCCAGTTTCTTTTCAAACTTCTCCATCTCTTTTCTATGAAACCTTAATTCTTCCTTCCAAACTTTCAAATTAAACTTCAAATCGCTCAAATAAACTAATTTTGTCTCCATGGCTATAAAATCTTAAAATTAATAATAGCATAAATTTCTAAAAAAAAAATGAGTTTACCATTGATAAAAGTCATTTTTTTTTGATTTTAAGTGAATTTTACTTGTGTAGGTCAGAAGCAAAAAAAAACCCTGCCGAAGCAGGGTCCTTAAAATTCTTAGAGGTCTTATTCTTCATCTTCCTCATCATCTTTTTTGGTCTTGTTCCATATCTTGATTTCGTCATCTTCAGAAACTCCTGAAATAATTTCAACATTGATGCCGTCTGAGATTCCCAATTCCAAATCTTTTCTTTCGAATTCCTGATCTCCTGTTAAAACTTCCACATAAGGAACTTCGGTTTTCTTATCAAATTGCAAAAGAGATTCCTTTATAGACATCACGCTATCTTTTTGCTCCAAAACAATGTCAGCGTTTGCACTATAACCGGCCCTTACGAAATATTCTTCATCAAGAACGACGTCTGCTTTGATTTTAAATTGAACTGCTCCATTCTCTTCTGTTCCTTTAGGGGCAATAAAATTCAATTTTGCCGGAAACTTCTTTTTTTCTATAGCGCCTAAACCTACTTCAATAGCAATTCCTACCTCCAATTTTCCAACCTCGGCCTCGTCTACTTTTCCTTCAAAGATCATTTTACTCATATCAGCAATTGAAGCAATGGTAGTACCAGCATTAAAATTATTACTTTGGATTACCTGATAACCTTCCTTTACAGGGATTTCAAGTATCATACCAGAAGTTGTTGCACGAATGTTTGTGTTTGCAGAACCTCCTTTACCCGTATATCCCTTTTGAATAATCTGGTAATCATTTTGGGCATTAATCAGGTCTTGTTTTGATTGATCGTAATTTAATTGGAACTCGTCAAAATCCTTGTTTGAAATTACCCCGTTATTAAATAATTTCTTATTCCGATTATAAACAATACTTGCGTTATTCACTGCTAATTCAGCTTTACTTACACGACCTCTCGCACTAGCCAGTGCCTGTTCATTTGGAATAACTCTAACTTTAGCAATCAAATCACCCTTTTTAAGTTTTGCACCCTCTTCAACATAAATTTTTTCTATAATTCCTGTAATTTGAGGCTTAATCTCAACCTCTTCCAGTGGAATTACCTTTCCGGTTGCAACCGTTTTTCTCACTATATTGGTTTTAAAAGGCTTTTCAGTTTCGTATTCTATAGGAGACTTGCTATTCTTTTTACCCAGCCAAACTAGAACTGCTATTAAAGCGATAATAATGGTTCCAAAAATTAACTTTTTTTTCATGCTTACTTAGTTTTCTATTCAATTTGATTGTTAATTATTCTTCTCTTAAAGCCTCTATTGGCTTAATACTAACAGCAACCTGAGCTGGAATCATCCCAATCAGAGTTCCCAAAATCACGAGAGTCGAAACAGCAATAAGAACTACTGGTATATCAACCGTCGGATTGGTTAAAGCGGCATCATCTCCTTGTCCAATTGTTGCATCAATCACCATTAATACAATCCCTCCGAAAATGATACCGAGCGCACCTGCCAAACTTGTCAAGAAAACCGACTCCAGCATAATATGTCGTTTGATTTCCCAGGGTTTTGCCCCGAGAGCTCTTCTGATCCCAATTTCCTTGGTGCGCTCCTTAACGGTTATTAAAAGTATATTTCCAATGGCAAAAACCCCGGCGATCAACGTCGCTATCCCTACAAACCAGGTCAGGAATTGCATTCCGGTTAAGAAACCCGTGAATTTTTTAATTTCGTTTCCAAGATTAAAACTACCAAAAGCCCTATTGTCTTCAGGGTGCACTTTGTGTAAATTTTTGAGTAATAATTTTACGTCGGCTTCTATTTGTTTGATCTCAAATCCAGGTTTCCCTGTAATCATCATCCATCCCATGGTGTCACCTGTATTGTATACCTGTTGAAAAGTTGTAAAAGGAATATGGATAGCACCTTGCGGGCCTCCCATTCGAAGTTGCCCTTGTTTGTACATCCCAACAACCTTATAATTCACATCATTGATCTTTATATACTGACCAATTGGATCTTCGTCTTCTTCAAATAATTGCTTAAAAATCTCTTCTTCAATCACACAGATCTTCTTCTTTTCATTGATGTCATTGTCATTTATCCAGCGTCCACTGATAAGGTCTTTTTTTTCTACCAAATCCAGCTCTGGATAATCTCCGTAAATACCAAACATGCCGGTTTTAAATTTATTCTCGGCCTGTGATTGTCTTTGATGTCTTGGTACCACAAATTCTAAACCATCAATTTCACTCATAATATGATCCGCATCCTTTAGTTTAAGCCTGATGCCTTTTCCTTCCTGGAATCCTTTAAATGGCATACTCGTTGACTGTGCCCAGACGAAAACACTGTTCGTAGCGAAATTACCAAACAACTTATTAAAATTATTTTCCATTCCCTTGGCTGCCCCCAATAACACGATCAATAAAAATATACCCCACATTACACCTATTATAGTAATGGCTGCACGCATTTTATTCTTACGGATACTTCCGTAAATCTCCTGCCATGTATCTGGATCAAAAATAAATTTCATCGCTTTCTAATTTATTCGTCGTTTAAGGCGACTATTGGTTTAATTCGTGCAGCTCTGGTAGCCGGAATGTACCCCGCTATTGTTCCAGCTAAGATAAGTACAATGGTAGCCCCTACTACCACATAGGTCTCTACACTAGGATCAACGATAAAATATTTTTCTAAAGTTTTTCCCAACCCTTTTAATACGAACACTCCTATCATCAGGCCTGAATATCCGGCAATAGCTGTTACAAAAATGGATTCCTGCATAATCATTGAAACAATAGATCTTGGTGTTGCGCCAAGTGCTTTTCTGATGCCCAATTCTTTAGTCCGCTCTTTAACGATATACACCATGATATTACTTATACCAATCACACCGGCAATTAGCGTTCCTATCCCGATAAAAAGAATAATCACATTCAAAACTAGCATAAACTGTTGTACGTTTTTAGCTCCTTCAGCATAATTTCTGACACGTAAAGCACCCTGATCCCTTGGGTCTACACCATGCTTTTCCTTTAACATTTTTGCAAGCATTGATGTAAATGAGAGCGCCTTATCAACACTTAATTTCGGGTTATAAGTAAGACCAAAATAATCAAGTTCATCGTTTTCTCTGTACATTCCTTGAGCCGTTGAAAAAGGGGTGTAGATAAATCGTTCATCACCATCACCTCCCGGATCACTGAATACACCTACTACCTTATAAGAAATTCCTTCGAGGTTAATATTCTTGCCAAGAGCACTTTTACTACCAAATAGATCCTCTTCCACCAAACGCCCTATAGCCAACACTTTAGCTCTTCTTTTAAGGTCCAGAAAACTCACGAACCTACCCTTTTCTATAACGGCGGATTCCAGTGGCTGGTAGTCGGGGTATACCCCTCTAACCGTATATCGATTTTGATTTCCTTTGTAAATGGCAAGCACATTGTTTCGTTGCACATTTGGGCTAAAGAAATCTATCTCGTCTTCAAATTTTTCATTGATAAATTTAGTATCATCATTTCTAAATTGAATTCTTCGGCCACTTTGAAGTCCTTTATAAGGTTTAGATGTAACTCCCGAATTTATATAAACAGAATTCGTAGCGTCACCGGCAAATTCTCTTTCGAAGAAATGTTTCAATCCGTTCCCAATACCGAAAAGCAACGTAAACAAAAGAATGGCAAATGCAATAGTGAAACCTGATAAGGCCGTTCTTAATTTATTCTTACTTAAGGTTTGAAAAATTTCTCTCCAACGATCTAAATCAAACATGATTTATACTTTTACTTTTTTCTCAGTTCTCTCATCACTGATAATAACACCATCACGCAACCTCACGATCCTATCTGTTTCAGCTGCAATATCTTCCTCGTGAGTAATAACAAAAACAGTCATTCCTTCTTTGTTGATCTCTTTGAGCAACTCCATTACAGAATGTGAAGTAGTAGAATCCAAAGCTCCTGTTGGTTCATCGGCAAGTACCACTTTAGGATTGGTTACCAAGGCACGAGCGATAGCAACTCTTTGTTTTTGACCTCCTGACAGTTCACTTGGAAGATGATTTGCCCATTCGCCCAAGCCTACTTTTTCAAGATATTCCATAGCAATTTTTTGCCTTTCTTTTCTACGAACACCTTTGTAATAGAGTGGTAAAGCCACATTTTCCAAAGCATTTTTATAGGTAATCAAATTGAAGGCCTGAAATACAAATCCCAGGAATTTATTTCTGAGTACAGCTGCTTTTGTCTCATCCAGCTTTTCTATCAATTGTCCATTTAAATAGTAATTCCCTTCATCATGAACATCCAGTAGACCAACAATATTTAACAATGTGGACTTCCCAGAACCGGAAGATCCCATTATAGAAACGAATTCACCTTCCTTAATATGAAGGTTCAATCCCTTAAGAACATGTAGTGATTCATCCCCCATGGGGTATGATTTATGAAGGTTTTCAATTTTAATCATTGGTAAATGGTATTTTTTTTATTTATGTCAAGACATCTTATTTTTTCAAAATAAAAGCCACGAATTGTCTAATTTTACATAATGCAAACAAGTGAGCAAAAATCTATTATACTATTTGATGGTGTCTGCAATTTATGTAATGCTTCCGTCCAGTTCATACTCAAAAGAGACTTGAAAGAACGGTTCCTATTCGCTTCCTTACAATCAGACGCTGCAAAAAATATTTTGTTACAGTATAATTGGAAAAATTATGAGCTGAAATCGATAGTCTTGATTCAAGATGGTGAAGTTTATCAAAAATCTAATGCGGTACTCAAGATCTGCCAACAATTGAAATGGCCATGGACCCTGTTTTCAGTGGTTCGTTTCTTTCCAGTGAGATGGAGAGACATGCTTTATGATACAATTGCTAAACGACGATATCAATGGTTTGGTAAAAAAGATACCTGTGTTATGATGATTCCAGAATATAAAAATAGGTTTATCTAACACGTAGATAAACCCATTTTTAAAATAATCCCCTTTTTTTTGATTGTCATCTGTGTCAAACATATGGCGATGTTCAAGACACAGATAACGAAAACTAATCAATAATTATATTTTTGAAATAAGACGTTGTTCTGTATATAACGGAATTTTAACTCTTGTTTCTGCCCAGCCTAGTACCATCTGTGTTCCATAATTTTTTGAAGTGAATGCTATGGAAAAATTCTCAAGTTTCTGACCTTTCACTGCGGGCACTTCAATGCTGGCTATGTTGAATTTCGGATTGTAAAAGTTAGCTCCATAGGTATCCGTTTTCCCATTCAAAATGACGATCCAGTAATTTTTGTTTGGAATTGTATACAGTGAATACGTTCCTGCTTTTACATATTTGTTACCAAACATAACATCGCAATAAAATCTTACTTCAGTAGATTCGTTACTACCGGTATTCCAAACCCTTCCGTAGGGTATCTGAGTACCAAACACTTTACCATCTTTGGCCTTAGGCCTTCCATAAATAACCTTGATTTGAGGTGTTTCCTCTTTTGAAGCACGGTAATAGACAATATCGTGAGGATTCTTATCCATATCATTGAATAATTGTGCCGCGCTGTTTGGGCTAAAAAGCAAGCCCAAGGCAAGAACAAATATTACGTTAAGTGAATTGAATCTTTTCATTTTTTCTAGATTTTATTTTCATTATTTTAAATCAACTTAAGGCTTCTTGCTCTAAAATGATTCTTCTTATGTGATCCTGAAGCTATGCTCCGTTAGTCTCCTCTTCTTCATCTTCAATCTCAGCTGAAGGCTCCCGAACAATGTCTCCTACCATATACTTATCTCCAAACTGATCCGCTCTAATAAGTTCCTTCTTTTTTGATGAGCGGTGAACTTCTTCATGATTTGAGAGGTCCAGCATTTCATATCTGTTGACATCATCAGTTGTTGTTAATTGTATCACATTTCTTTCTGAATTCTCAATGATTGTTACAGCTTCATCACCATTTGTAAAAGTGACAATATTCCTTTTCTTTTCATTATCCCCGCGCTGTGCGAATGCGTTATAAGCTATAAACATCATTAAAAAATTGAATATGTATTTCATATTTTGTTTTAAGATTGAAATCAAATTGATTCTAGTTGATCGTTGAATCAGATTGATCCTGCAGCCCGTTGGTGATCGTGATATCAGAAGTAATCACGAAATCATCAGTATACACCTTTAATGTATAGGTACCATCTTCTAAAGTACTCTTATCAATGCTACATACCTTCCCTTGGTTGTTTGATCCATGCACAAGTTCGTGATTGGATGGCTCCAGAATTTCATATTTGTAGAAATTGTCGGCTGATGTTAATTTAAGGTTGGCCGACTCTGAACGATCAGTGATCGTAATGGCCTCTTCACCATTTGGGAAGGTTGTTACATATTTGGTAACTTTTTCAGAATGTTTGTTTGTATTTGTTTGTGCATAGCTCGAAACACTAAGCATGATTACAGCGATTATTAAGAATATATTTTTCATGGTTATCAGTATTTATTGGTTTTTTATAAAATATTTATTATTGAACAATTCCTGTTGCGGCCTCATCATTTGTTATGGTAATGTCTGAGGTAATCACAAAATCTTCAGTATATACTTTTAAGGTATAAGTTCCTTGATCCAATTTGGTTTTGTCAATGGCACATATTTTTCCTTTATTTGTTTGACCGTGAATCAATTCATGATTCGCTGTTTCAAGAATCTCATATTTGTAAAAATTATCTGCAGAGGCAAGCTCGAGAGAATTTGAACTCGATTTATCGGTGATTGTAATGGCTTCCTCTCCATTTGGAAAAGTGGTCACATATTTAGTAATGGTTTCCTTTGCACTTGATTCAGCTTCTTGTGCATAAGTTGTAAATCCTGTTAAAGCGATGGCTATAATAAATAGTATCTTTTTCATGGTAATTAAATTTTAAATGATTATTATTTTTATTTGATTTTTATACTGTTTTTGATAGGGAAGATAACTTTCTTGAATAGTGTTTAATTATGAACTTAAACCAATTAGCTTATTTCCATTGATGGAATAATTCAAAGCATATTCATTATATGTGAAAGCACCTTCTACAAATTTACTTTCTATATCAGAAGTGTTCGGAGTGTCATGAACCAACTCATGATTGTTAAAATTCAATTGCATGTCTTCAGGCAATACATTGTTATTCAGTAATTTATCAATATTGTCTCCTACAGTCACATCATCAAGAACAATAATGTATTCTGATTCGCGTTCTATTGATTCGAAACTAAGTTTTGTTGTTTTGTTTGACTCTTGAGCGATTCCTATCATGCTCACTAGACTTAAGGCGAAAAATAAAGTTATCTTTTTCATAATTGAAATATTTATGTTAATAATTAGCAATTCAAAGTTTGCGTATTATTTCAAATTAGGAAAAATTGTAAGTAAAGAGATTTAATAAATCGAGATTGATTTTCTAAAGTGAACTTATAAATGATCTGCTATTAACTGTTGATCAATATTTTGTTCCTGATGTAAGAAAGTAATGTTATCTCATATTTTATTATTAAATCGAATCGTTTGTTAAAGAATATGATTTCACTTGAAAACCATAGTTCAAATGTAAGTCAGATTACAAGTATCAAACAATAGATAAAAATGGGAATTTTCAATATCCCTGAAAACCATCAGTACTTCAATTTGCAGTATAATAATATGTATTTATTTGATTAACAATACATTATGTAAAATACATATAAGTGTTGGATTTGAGTTACCGTCCTTATTAATTCAAAAATTCTTTAATTTTTTTTTTTTCACTGAAAGGTATAACGGAAAACGGTTACTAGAAAAACACATAAAAATGATGTATTTTAAGTATTGTAGGGCCGTCCTTTTCCAGTTTTTATAATTGATAATGTATAAACCCGGAAAAAATTGAATAGAAAAGGCATGTAAAATCGTGCCATTAGCACAAAAAAAGACCTGAATTTCATCAGGTCCTTTCTTATAATCGATAACTTTATATTACTTTCAGCCCAAAACTTCCTGAACCTTAATAGCCGCTTCTTTAAATTCCACAACCGAAATTACGTCTAACCCGCTATTGTCAATAAGCTCTTTAGCCTCAACAGCATTAGTACCCTGAAGCCGTACAATAATCGGCACTTTTATGGAATCTCCCATATTTTTATAAGCGTCCACAATTCCTTGGGCTACTCTGTCGCATCTAACAATTCCTCCAAATATATTTACCAAAATGGCTTTTACCTTTGGATCTCTTAGTATGATTCTAAAGCCTGTCTCAACTCTTTCGGCATCGGCTGTACCTCCCACATCAAGAAAATTAGCGGGCTCACCTCCTGATTGCTTAATAAGATCCATGGTACTCATGGCTAGTCCGGCTCCATTTACCATACAACCAACATTTCCGTCAAGATCCACATAATTAAGTCCTACTGCATTGGCTTCAACTTCTATTGGGTTCTCTTCTCTCAAGTCTCTCAGGCCCTGATAGTCTTTATGTCTGAACAAGGCATTATCATCCAAAGTCACTTTGGCATCTACAGCAAGTACCATGTCATCGGAAGTTTTTAACACAGGGTTGATTTCGAACAAAGAAGAATCCGACTCAACATAAGCCTTATACAAAGCAGTTACAAACCTCACCATTTCCTTGAAGGCTTTACCTGATAATCCTAAATTAAAAGCTATTTTTCTGGCTTGGAAACCAATAAGTCCTGTTCCAGGATCCACTTCTTCAGTAAATATTAAGTGAGGTGTTTCTTCCGCTACTGTTTCAATATCCATTCCTCCTTCGGTTGAATACATGATCATATTTTTACCGGTTCCCCTGTTTAGTAAAACAGACATATAATATTCTTCAGGTTCACTATCTCCAGGATAATATACATCCTCTGTGATTAAAACCTGATTCACCTTCTTTCCTTCTGCCGAAGTTTGAGGTGTTTTAAGCATCATTCCTAAAATGTCTTTTGAAATGCGTTCAACTTCACCCAAACTTTTAGCCAATTTAACACCTCCGCCTTTTCCTCGACCTCCCGCATGAATCTGAGCCTTTATAACCCACCATCCTGTTCCGGTTTCCGTTGCCAACAATTTAGCTGCTTCTACTGCTTTTTTATGATTATCTGCAACGAGTCCACGTTGAATCTTCACTCCGAAACTGTTTAAAATCTCTTTTCCTTGGTATTCGTGTAAGTTCATGAATAAGTGTTTTATATTATGATCCTTACAAAAGTAAGTATTTAATCGAGATTCAAAGGATTGCACTTTATTTTTTTTTCGATATTATGGCTTGTTATACAGTCATCAAATTCTTTTATAATCTAAATAGTTTAACAGTTCTTTAAGACATTTTTAAACTACCCCCCTGTATTTTCGTTAGTTGAAATCCATACAAGATAGTTCCATTTCATGCGAAGATTTTTTCTCTTTATATGTTTGTTTACTCTGTTGAGCGTTACTGCCCAAACTACCAAGAAGGAACTAGAAGCCAGAAGAATACAAGAATCGCCTTTAATTGATGGGAAACTTGACGAAGCTGTATGGAACATGGCGAATACGGCAAAAGACTTTGTGATGTTCAGGCCTGGTGATGGCGATCCTGAACCTGATTCACATAAAACAGAGGTTAAAATCGTTTATGACAATCAGGCAATTTATGTAGGAGCCTATTTATATGATTCTGAACCTGACAAGATCATGAGGCAGCTCAGTGAAAGAGATAATTTGGGAACCGCTGACTTTTTTGGTATTTCTATTAGTCCCAACAATGACGGACAAAATGAATTCGAATTTTTTGTAACAGCAGGAGCAACTCAAATGGACGCACAGGTGTCACCGGCCAATGGAGAAGATTTTAGCTGGAGTGAGGTCTGGTTTAGCGAAGTAAGTTTCGATGACAAAGGTTGGTACGTCGAGATGAAAATTCCCTATTCGGCTCTCAGATTTGCCGATGGGAAAGATATGACCTGGGGGTTAAATATACACCGTCGTATAGAAAGTACAAGGGAGCAATACTCTTGGAATTATATAGATAAATCAACTGGTAGAATAACTCAATATGCTGGTATTTTAACAGGGCTCAAAAACATTAACCCTCCTACCAGATTGAGTTTTGCACCTTTTGCCTCCTTCGTTCTTGACAGTTATGATGGGAATACAGATACGAATCTGAATTTTGGAATGGATCTTAAATATGGAATCACAGATAACTTCACCCTCTTTGCTACCCTGGTACCAGATTTTTCACAAGCAGGTTTTGATAATGTTGTATTGAATCTTGGCCCCTTTGAACAGGTTTTCTCTGAACAAAGACAATTTTTTATAGAAGGTGCCGATTTACTTGAAAAAGGAAATCTTTTTTTTTCCAGGAGGATTGGAAATGCACCAGTAGGAAATGATGCTATTGATGAGAATTATGACGACGAAGAAATTGTGAGCAACCCTGATGAAGTAAAGGTGCTGAATTCAGTTAAGGTTACAGGTAGATCCCAAAAAGGGCTTGGAATCGGAGTACTAAATGCTGTAACCGAAAACACTTATGCCTCCGTAAAAGATACCCTAACAGGTGAAATTACCAAAATAAAAACCGAGCCCCTGGCAAATTATAATGTATTGGTGATCGATCAGGAGTTTAACAAAAATTCGTCAATTGGAATAGTGAATACAAGTGTTCTGAGAGAGGGTGATTTTAGGGATGCCAATGTGACTTCTCTGGTTTTAAGTTTGGCTGACCGATCTAATTCATACCGCCTTAGCGGAGATGGAAGTATGAGTATCATTAATGAATATGGCATTAGTGAAACTGGGTTTTCATCTGGTCTTGAATTTGAAAAAACCGAAGGAAAAATAAGATACGGAGTGGAACATCGATTCGCAGATGATATCTATGACAAAAATGATCTCGGCTTTCAAAGAAGTAACAATTACAATGATTTTATGGGTCGGGTAAGTTATCAAATTTTCAAACCAACCAAACATTTCAATTTTTTCAGGGCGAGATTGTTTGCGGGTCATTTCAGGCGATACGACCCAAGCGTGACAACAGGTAATTATACTGAAATAGATATCTTCGCAACCAATTTAAAACAATTGTCTTATGGCCTTGAAATAGGTACTAATATTGGTGAACGTGTTGATTTTTTTGAACCCAGAACTGAAGGTCGTTTTTGGAAAAGGAATGGGCAATTCTCAACGGAAGGCTATTTTTCAACTGATTTTAGAAAAAGACTCGCCTTTGAAATTGGAGTTGATTACAGTTCAAGATATGGCACAGATGAATATTCATATGAATTAGGATTTGGACCTCGTTTCAGGGTTAACGACAAATTGGAATTTGCTTATGGTTTTACCCTTGAGCAAAGCTTTAATCAGCCAGGCTATGTCGACACACTTGAAGATGAAAGTATTATTTTCGGGGTTAGGCAAAACAATCAGATTGAAAACAGTTTTTCAGGCAAGTTTAATTTTAATGATAAATCAGCAATTAGTTTGTCATTCAGACATTATTGGTCAACCGTAGCTTATCAGGACCAATTCTACGAACTTGACGAGGACGGATACTTGATTCCTAATCCTTATAGTGATAACAATGACTTAAACTTTAATAACTGGAATCTGGATCTTCGGTATATCTGGCAATTTACGAGAGGAAGTGAGCTCGTTGCCTTATACAGAAATACAATTGAAAGTGAAGACAATAGGTCTGATTTATCCTATGGGGAAAATTTATCCGACCTCCTCCAGCAACCTTATGGGCATCTGCTTTCTATCAAAGTTATTTATTTCCTTGATTATAACAATATTAAACGATGGGTAAAAAAGGATAATACTTAAAGCTGGAAATCAATCATTTACTCATATTTGATTCTTTGCTAAAGTTGGTAACTCATTAAAATATTGTAATTTCACGCGCATATTTTATCAAAATGATCAAAGCTGAGAATATTCACAAATCATACGGAGACCTAGAAGTTCTAAAAGGAGTCAACCTGCATATCAAAAAAAGTGAGATCGTTGCGATTGTGGGGCCCAGTGGAGCAGGAAAAACAACCTTACTTCAAATCTTGGGCACGCTTGACAAACCCACAACATCAGATTCACTGAACGTTGATGATACTGATATTAAAAAGCTAAATGACAAGGCCCTGTCAAAATTCAGAAACAGGCACATTGGGTTTATCTTTCAGTTCCATCAGTTATTACCCGAATTTACTGCTTTGGAAAACGTATGCATTCCCGGGTTTATCGCCAACCGAACAAGGAAGGAGGTAGAAAAAGAAGCAACTGAAATTCTTGATTTTCTTGGCCTTGCAGATCGTATGGACCACAAGCCAAATGAGCTCTCAGGAGGTGAACAACAAAGGGTAGCTGTTGCAAGGGCATTGATCAATAAACCAGATGTGATTTTTGCCGATGAACCCAGCGGAAATCTGGATACAATTTCATCTAAACACCTGCATGAACTTTTCTTTACACTTCGTGATCAATTCGATCAGACTTTCGTCATCGTGACCCATAATCAGGAACTGGCAGAAATGGCCGACAGAAAACTCGAAATGAAAGATGGAAGAATCATTTAATTTTATAACATCATATTTATAAGCCATGTACATAGGGATTATTAGTGCCATGAAAGAAGAGATTCTTGCACTGCAAAACCAATTACAGGTCGAAAAAAAAGTGATCAAAGGGATGAGAACCTATTATCAGGGAATGCTTTTTGATCGAAAGGTCATTCTAGTATTTTCTCGTTGGGGTAAAGTTGCCTCAGCAACTACTGCCACCCAGTTAATCAATGAGTTCGAGATTGATGAAATCATATTTACCGGAGTAGCAGGTGCCGTGCATCCTGACATTTATATTGGAGACATCATTATAGGGAGGGATCTCTACCAGCACGATATGGATGGAAGCCCTTTGGTAAAAACTTTTGAAATTCCTCTTTTAGGAAAAAGCGCCTTTAGCACTAACCTAAATAAAAGAGAGCTACTTTTAAAGGCTGCAGAAGCATTCCTCGCCGAAAAACATGAATTTCTTACAGAAGAACAACTCACAGATTTTGACATAAAGAAACCATCAATTCACTTGGGCGATATCGCTTCAGGAGATCAGTTTATCTCTTCTTCTAATCAAAGTCAGGCTATTCTTTTAGGTATTCCATCTGTGATATGTGTCGAAATGGAAGGAGCAGCCGTTGCACAGGTTTGTTATGAATATAAGGTGCCTTTCTCCATTATAAGAACAATATCAGACAATGCCAATCACAATGCCCATATAGACTTTGCTACATTCGCTAGAGAAGTGGCTAGTAATTATGCTTTGGGAATTCTTAAAAATTACCTCCTCTAACAATTCAGTAAATACCAGAGTCATCATTCAATATAACAGCCCCTCTAATTCATAGTGAATCTATCAGTTAAATTCAGTTAATTTTCTATCTCGTTTAATAAAATGTAATTTATCATCCTTATAGATTTGCTGTCTGTATCCAAATAAGTGAAAAATCGGAGTCGTCATAAATCTGGCCACCATTGGATTTACGATAAGAGTGTAATTATTTCCAGGATCTTTTCTGACTCCGGGAATCAATCTTAAAAAATGATTTATCTTTAATTTACGTGCTACGATGGAAGCATTCAGCCAGAATTTGGAAATTTTTTTAAGAATGAAAAAACCATCCTCACCTAAATCCTGATATAAGGGCATAAAGATCCTTCCAGCTCTAGGAGAATTGATATCTATACCGTCACTGATGGCCAGAAAATCATCCTTCTCTATTGTTTCAAAATTTTCAAACCCGGGCCTCATCAAAAAATCTTCGTTTTGATCAAGTTCATAGCGGTATTTAATAGAAAAAAATTGATATTCACAGCATAGGTCCGCAAATACTTGCTCATATTGTTGATAATCAGATAAATGAGATTTCTCAAGGCATTTCGCATGAATAAGGGCCTTCCAAATAAAGGCTTCACAATTCATGATAGAAGAGGGTGATTCATGTGAACCTCCCTCGAAACCAAGCGCAATATGACCATATTCATTAATAAAAGTAAGTAAAGGTCCGTCCAAATACTCCTCAATTCCCAACACCACAGGAATTGGAAAATTCGACGAAAACTTCCTGTTATTCAAGGAATCGCTTATGGTTATAAACGGAACTGAAGAAGACGAGGTTGTATGCAAGTCAAGAAAATAAAACGGGCCCTTTTCGACTAGTAAGATATTTTTGATAATGGCAAAAATATCTTTTTGCTCTTTAACTTCTGCATTGAATTCTATATCATCTTTTTCTAATTTTTCAATATTTTCATTGCGCCAGATCCTGTTTAAATCTATATGTTCAAATCGAATTCCTTTATTGAGAGCGTTGATATTACCCAAAATTATATGCAGGTTTCCAAGTAGCTTCAAATTTCTCTCCCTGATCTTAGTAATAACTATTCTCGCTGCATGTACGCCTGCCTTTTCGTTTCCATGAATTCCTGCGAACACAATAACTGTCGGGCTATTTTGACTTCCATAGAATTTCCCCAGAACTCTTTTTTCATGGGTAAAGGATTCCATTTTCTTTGACTTTATTTTATTCATACTCAACTAGAAAGTAATTTATTAAGATCATTTTTGGTAAGAATACCCACAAGATCACCAAGCTCAAGTATGGGCAGGCACCCAATTTTATGTTCAATCATTAATTTTTTGGCTTGTTCAATCGAAGTTTCCGAATCAACCGTTATCACTTCTTTAATCATGATATCTTTGGCAACGAGAACGTTGGTGTCCTGATCCTGTATTTCGAGAATATTCGTTTCGGTGATTAAACCTATAAGCTTGTTTTTATTGTCTACTACAGGAATATGATGAATATTTCTCCATTCCATAATTTTAGTAACAAGTTCAACCAGGTCATTCTCATTGACCACAAATATCTCTGTTGTCATAAACTTTTCAAGCTTCGTTAAGGACACATCTAAATTTAATAAATGATTGTCTTTTGCAATTGGCCATTCATGCACCGGTTTTCCTTCTCTCTGATTCTTATACATATGTGCCGTCAAAGTTGCATTTGCAATGTCTTTGGTCATTTTTTTCTTTAGGGCTCTGTTACTGTGCTTCATCCATTGAGCACCTGTCTGTCTCGATTCAGCTCTTTTCTCAATAATATTTAGATAGAATTCAATTTCTTTTTTATCAATCCCGGTTTTTATTAAACCTTCATAGGCCATAGGAAGTAATTCTGTTAGAATTAATCGCTTAGCGGATATCCCTTTGCCAAACCAATTAAAAAAAGTGTTAACACCTGTTCTTGCTGCGTTCACAAAATTACCCTTAACATCGTTAAAAGGAATTAACTGGCTTAAATTTTTATACCTATCGGGCATCCCTTGCATAAGGCCAACCCAAAATACCGCATTCGCCACTTCATCTTTAACACTAGGTCCGGCTGGAATATAACGGTTCTCTATACGCATGTGTGGTATACCGTTATTTTGTCCGTAACATAAACGATTCCATCTGTAAATGGTACCATTATGTATACCTATAGCCTCCAGTTTAGGAATTTCTCCTCGTTTTAGTTTAGCTACAGCATCCTCCTCAAATTCGGTCGTTAACAAGGGTGTATATCTAACAATGTCGTCCTGGTACAATTCGATGATTGACTTTTTGATCCAGTCACTTCCAAACGATACTCTGGGTTTTTGTTCTCTAAGGTGGTACGATCGATTACGAAGATCAACGCTTTGCTGAAACAGAGCTATCCTTGTTTCACTCCATAATTCTCTTCCCAAAAGCAAAGGCGAATTAGCAGCTATGGATAAGACCGGACCAGCGATGGCTTGAGCCCAATTATATTTGTCAGCCATTTCGCTTATAGGAATCTGAAGATGCACTTGAAAACTAGTATTACACGCTTCAAAAAGAATTGATTTGTGGTTGAGTATCAACTCATCAACACCCTTTATTTTTAACATGAAATCATCACCTCTGATATCCTTCAATACCTTATTCAAAACTTTATAACGCGGAAAAGGAGTAATGTTTTTAAACACCATGTCGCGCTTTCTCAGGGTAGGGAGAATTCCCGTAAGAACAATTTTCGTATTATCTATACTGTTGGCAAGCTTATCTCCCTTTTTAATAAGTTGGGTAATCTCATTATCAATTTTCGAAAAACAATCGCCTGTCAATTCGAGTGGATCCAAGTTGATCTCGAGATTGAAAAGCGCTAATTCGGTTGTAAAGTGCTTGTCATTTAGCTGTTCAAGAACTTTAAGCGCGTTACAGGAGGGTCTAAAACTCTTATCAACCAGGCACAATTCCTGTTCGGCTCCTATACGCTGAATTCCCTTTTCAAAAATATCCTGATCCAACATCATTTCCAGCGCCTTTACATCATTCAATAGATGATACAAAAACTTCTTTCGCTCTCTTAAACTTTCGATCGCCTTAACAGATTGTGAGCCCATTCTTTGAAAATTTACCCCTAAAATAGGCTAAATCTAATGGGTATTAAATGATTATTGTCATGTATAAATGATAATCATTAGACAAATAAAGGCTTGTCTTTCATCAGACTGTTTACTTTTGAAGCAACAGCTTCCAGCAAGGCTTCATTTTCAAAGTCATTGATTACTTCATCGATCAGATCGACAATAACGACCATGTCACTTTCAACCAGTCCTCTCGTGGTCACAGCTGCCGACCCGATGCGGATTCCTGAGGTGATAAATGGAGATTTGTCATCAAAAGGAACCATATTTTTATTCACGGTTATATCTGCTTTAACCAAGGCATTCTCGGCCTGCTTACCTGTGATGTTTTTATTTCTCAGATCAATGAGCATCATATGGTTATCTGTACCTCCAGAAATAATGTGGTAGTTTTTGGCCACAAGAGCCTCCGCCATAGCAGCGGCATTCTTTTTAACCTGAATTTGATAGCTAAGGAATTCATCTGTCAAAGCTTCTCCAAAGGCAATTGCTTTTGCAGCAATTATATGCTCAAGCGGACCTCCCTGACTACCTGGAAAAACAGCTGAATTCAATAAAGTACTCATCATTTTTATTGTTCCTTTTGGTGTTTTTTCCCCGAATGGATTTTGAAAATCTTTACCCAACATGATGATTCCACCTCTGGGTCCTCTTAATGTTTTATGGGTAGTTGTAGTAACAATATGACAATGAGGAATCGGGTCATTCAAAATCCCTTTTGCGATCAGGCCTGCAGGATGGGAGATATCAGCTAAAAGAATTGCACCAACACTATCTGCAATCTCTCTGAACCTTTTGAAATCGATATCTCTTGAATAGGCTGAGGCTCCGGCTATGATTAATTGAGGCATCACTTCGGTTGCCTTTTCCTGAATCTTATCATAATTCAACACCCCCGTTTCTCTTTCTACTCCGTAAAATGCCGTTTTATACAACTTTCCCGAAAAATTTACAGGAGAACCATGAGTCAAATGCCCTCCATGAGAAAGGTCAAACCCGAGTATTTTATCACCAGGTTTTAAAACAGCCTGAAAAGCTGCCGTATTAGCCTGAGAACCCGAATGGGGTTGAACATTAACGTATTCGGCATTGAACAATACCTTTGCTCTGTCAATCGCTATTTGCTCTATCTGATCAACTATTTCACAGCCTCCATAATATCGTTTACCAGGGTATCCTTCTGCATATTTATTAGTCAAAATGGAGCCAGCGGCTTCCATTACCTGTTCACTTACAAAGTTCTCTGAAGCAATTAGCTCCAGGCCATTTGTTTGTCTTTCGTTTTCCTCTGATATCAGGTCAAAAATAATTTGATCTCGGCTCATGAATTTAGTTTTAATTGTATAGATAAAATCAACACAAAAGTAGTAAATTCATCTTTCATATATGGAGAAACTTATATATTTGAAATGATTTAATTTTTTCTCATATAATAGATATATTTTTATTAAATTCTCAAAAAATCATGAAGATAACTGCCAACAATCCCAAAAGAAAATCCTGGCTAAGTGTAGAGAAGGATTCCGATTTTCCTATACAGAATATTCCTTTTGGGGTATTTCTTACCAAGGATGATATTACAACAATTGGTACCAGGATAGGAAATCATGTAATAGACCTGGCAGCACTGCACCAATTGGGTTATTTTGAAGGAATTCCATTGACTGATGATATTTTCATGCAAGACTCCTTAAATGATTTTATCTCAGATGGTCAAACAACATGGCGTTTGGTTAGAAACAGAATTTCGGAAATCTTTGACGCGGAAAACAAAAAGCTTAAAGATCACAAAGCACATAGAAAAATTGTGATTTTCGGTGTAGACAAAATTGAAATGCTGCTGCCTGTAGCCATTGGAGATTATACAGATTTTTATTCAAGTAAAGATCATGCCACTAATGTGGGCACCATGTTTAGGGATCCCGAGAATGCTTTGCTGCCAAATTGGTTGCATATTCCTGTTGGTTATCATGGAAGGTCTTCCTCAATTGTTGTTTCAGGAACCAAAATACGACGACCCATGGGGCAAACCATGCCTCAAGGAGCTAAGGCACCTGTATTTGGGCCGACTAAACTTTTAGATTTTGAGGTCGAAATGGGATTTATCACCACTGATGCCAATGATTTAGGAAAGGTTGTTTCTGTAGAGGAAGCCAGAAATTATATTTTTGGAATGGTACTTCTCAATGATTGGTCCGCCAGAGATATTCAAAAATGGGAATATGTTCCTCTCGGACCTTTTCTAGCCAAAAACTTCGCATCAACTATTTCTGCTTGGATCGTTACATTAGATGCCCTGGAACCCTTTAAAGTAGAGGGGGTCCAACAAGAACCGGAGCCTCTGCCTTATTTACAGGAAGAGGGATTAAATAGTTTTGATATTCATCTTGAAACATCAATAAAACCTAAAAAGAAAAAGGAAACGCTGGTTAGCAAGACTAATTTTAAATATCTGTATTGGAGCATTTCACAACAATTGGCGCATCAAACGGTTAACGGTTGTAACGTAAGATCAGGAGACCTCTACGGTAGCGGAACTATTTCAGGAAAGAAAAAAGACAGTTATGGATCGATGCTCGAATTGACATGGAAAGGAACCCAACCACTTGTGATGTCAGATGGTACCGAAAGAAAATTCATTAACGATGGAGACAGTGTAATCATGAGGGGTTTTTGTCAAAATGACCAAATAAGAATAGGTTTTGGAGAATGTGTTGGAAAAATCAAAAAAGCCAGAAAAACAGACCTCGATAAGGATTTGTAGTTAAAGAGGAGGCAGAATTTCAAGCAAGGCATAGTGTGAATCATAATGTAATACCTTAGTATCTTTTAAGATGATAAGTTGAGGTGATTCGTGCCTGATATGAAGTTCTTCAGCTATCCAGTTTGATAAAGATCTGGAGTTCTGTATATGTAAATAAAAATAAGTTTCATTTCTTTCTTTCATCTGTTTTTCAAATCGGTTAAGCACCATTGAACTGATCCCGCATCTGCTGCTGTGTTTGAAAACATATACGGTTTGCTCTTTCGATAAATCAAGAATGCCGGCCCATTGCTCCTGTGATTCAAAATTAATTTTTAACTGTTCTTGACTCATATCTTTTTTATTGTTAGATCGAAGGAATTCAAACATTTTTTTAAGTTTTTCTAGTTAATTCTATTAAGGTTATCTCGGGCCATATCCCAACCCTGCCTGGAAACCCTAGGAATCCAAAACCTCTATTGACATATAAAAGTTGGTCTTCTTTTTTATAAAGCCCTGCCCATTCTGGATATATATATTTAATGGGACTCCAACTAAATCCTGGTATCTCCACGCCAAATTGCATCCCATGGGTATGTCCAGACAAGGTGAGGTCAAAATGAACGGGATGATTTACCACCTTTTTGTTCCAGTGCGTAGGATCATGACTCATAAGGATTTTGAAATCCACGTTTTCACTACCAGCCAACGCTTTATCGAGATCTCCATTTTGCGGAAACGGTGGGTTACCCCAGTTTTCAACACCGTAAATTCCAATGGATTCACCTTCTTTGGAAATAAGCGTGTTTTCGTTATTCAACAATCTAAATCCCATTTTTTTCTGGAACTGATAGAGCAATTCCATATTCTCTTGTTTCTCTTGAACTGAATTCCATTGCTTATAGTCACCATAATCATGATTTCCTAAAACTGAATAAATTCCATGAGGTGCTCTCAGCCGTTTAAAATCATCTATAAAAGGTAAGATTTCCCGAGAATCGTTGTTTACAAGATCGCCGGTAAAAAGCACCAAATCTGCACTTTGGTCGTTGACAAGTTTGATTCCATCAATAATTGCCTCCCTACTGTCAAAACTACCTGAATGGATATCTGAGATTTGAACTATTTTAAAACCTTCAAAAGCTTTTGGAAGGTTTTTAAATGAAAGTTTCACTTTGTTTACCTTGAAGTCATACTTTCCTTTTGTAATCCCATACAGCATTGAAGAAAAAGGAATAGCAGCAATAATCAATCCTGCTTTTCGAACAAAACCTCTCCTGCCAGATCCACTTATCTTCTCCTGATCTGAGCTGATAAATTTTCTACTGGTGGTAAAGGCAAGTTCAATAAATCTGAAAATATCTTCAAATAGAAAAAAGAAGATCATTACTATTTTAAAGATCATTATCGAAAAAAAGAAGCCAATCGCAAAATTAGGGGCCCATTCGACTCGGAGTGGCTTCGAAGTGAAATAGAAGTATAAATAATAAAATCCAATATAACCCAGTATGACTGATCCGAAATAGACGGTATTCCAAAAAAGTTTCCATTTATGATCCTGAATACTTTTTCGAAGCGCCATATAGATGTAAATATCCATGGCCAGCAACACGATTAGGGTCCAGACTATACTAATTGAAATATTTCTTGTTGACATTTAAGCTTTTCTTCTTTTCTTCTCGATTGAGATTAAGTCAAGTTCCCTACTGGTCTGACCTGCAACTGAAGTGTTTTCCTCCGCTCTTCTAATCAAATATGGCATCACATCTTTAACAGGACCAAAGGGCAGGTATTTTGCCACATTAAACCCACGATCTGCCAGATTGTAAGAAATATTATCACTCATTCCATAAAGTTGGCCGAACCATAATCGATTGTCTTTTCTATCATAAGCCGAATGGTCTATAAGATCCATTAATAAATAGGAACTTTCTTCATTATGTGTGCCACAGAAAATTGCCATATCCTGCAAATTATCAAACATATAATTCAGTACGTCATTAAAATTTTTGTCAGTATCTGCTTTTGAAGCACAAATCGGGTCTTTGTAGTTTTTTAGTTGTGCACGCTCACGTTCCTTTTCCATATAAGCACCTCTTACCAGTTTCATACCAATTTTGAATCCTTTTTCTTTAGCTCTTTTATGCAGACCTTTTAAGTATTCAAGACGATCATTTCTATATAATTGAAGCGTACTGAATATGATCACTTTCTCTTTGTTATATTTTTCCATTAAACTTTCCAAAAGGTCATCAGCCGCTTTTTGCATCCAACTTTCTTCGGCATCTACGAGTAAACATTCATCCTTGTCATAACAGGCCTTGGCTACTTTTTCAAATCTATCGACCACAAGTGCCCATTCTTTCTTTTCTTCTTCACTAAGCTTACTTTGTTCACTTACTTTTTCGTACAATTCAAATCTTCCAAATCCAGTGGGTTTAAATACAGCAAAAGGCATGGCCTCCTTCTCATGTACAAAATTGATCAGTGACAGGGTTTTTTCAAGGACGCTTTCAAATTGAGCTTCTTCCTCCTTGCCTTCCACAGAATAATCCAGTACAGAATGCACTTTTTTTGTGTACATTTTTTCAATAATAGGCATACAGTCATTTTCGCTCACCCCCCCACAGAAATGATCAAAAACTGTTGATCTAATCAACCCTTCCACCGGAAGTGATGATTTTAGAGCGAATTTGGTTACCGCAGTACCTATTTTGACCAAAGGTTCAATTTTGATCAGCTTAAACAAAAAATAGGCTCGTTCTAATTCGGAACCTGATTTTAAACTAAAAGCCACTTCTGTATTATTAAAAAGTTTCTCCATGCTATTCTCTTTTTTACAAAGATACCAAGAGTGATTTATTTTTTTGAAATATTTGACCGTTATTTGCATCATAAAGTTCATTTTTATGAAGTCAATCCTCTCTACGAATTATTATGTGCATTTTCAGGAAAATGCTTATCAATATTTACACACATATTTGGAGGAAAACTTTCATTCTAAAGTTTTTGTTCTGGTAGATACCAATACAAAAAAATACTGTTTGCCCTTATTTCTGAAAAAGGCAGCATTTAACTTAGATACTGAAATTATTGAGATTGAGGCTGGTGAAGCTTATAAAAACATTAGTACCTGTAGTTTTTTGTGGAACAAATTGTCTGAAAAAGGAGCCGACCGAAAATCTCTTGTAGTCAACCTTGGTGGTGGAGTTATTACAGATATGGGAGGGTTCGTTGCATCAACCTTTAAAAGGGGTTTAAAATTCATCAATATTCCAACCACACTTCTTAGTATGGTAGACGCTTCGGTAGGCGGTAAAACTGGAGTTGATCTTGGTGCACTTAAAAATCAGATTGGACTGTTCAGTAATCCTGAAATGGTACTTATCGATATAGACTTTCTCAATACAGTTTCTCAAAGGGAAATGCGTTCAGGTTTGGCAGAGATTATCAAGTATGGATTTACTTTTGATCGTGAACTATGGTACACAATCAAAGACTTTACCTCAGTTGATATGGATAATGTCACCAAATTGGTACACAAATCTGTGGCGATTAAAAACGATGTTGTTCTTCAGGACCTTTTGGAGAACAGTGTTAGAAAATCTTTGAATTTTGGCCATACTATAGGACATGCTATTGAATCATACTTTCTAGAATCTCCTGATAAGGAAAGTCTTACACATGGAGAGGCTATTGCCATAGGCATGGTTATAGAACTTTATTATTCTTCCAAAACATTTGGTTTTCCAATGGAATTAACAGACGATTTAAAAGCCTTTGTTAACGGTTACTATGGTGAAGTAAAGATCGAAGAAAAAGATATCGCCGAAATAACGGATCTCATGAAATATGACAAAAAGAACGTAAGCGGAAAGGTAAATTTTGTTTTGCTGGAAGAACTGGAAAAATGTAAACTCGACATTCAGCTAAGCCCAGACATGATTCAGGAAGGCATCATGTATTACTCCAATAGCTGAAAATTCTATTTGATCAGTTAAAAACCATTTTTGATCACTCTTTTGTACATCTTCTCATATTTGGGTAATATTGTCTCTATAGAGAACCGATGAGCCGATTCAAATGCTTGATGCTTAAACGTTTCCAATCTTTTATCATCTTGTAATAGGTAGATGGCATTTTTGGCCATATCATCAACATCGCCAACATTGCTCAAAAATCCGGTAACACCATGACTATTAACTTCCGCTAATCCTCCGGTATTACTTGAAATAACCGGAGTTTTCCCGGCCATGGCTTCTAAAGCCGCCAGACCAAAACTCTCTGTTTCAGAAGGCAATAGGAATAAATCACTTAAACACAATATTTTTCGAATCTCATCACTCTTGCCCATAAATAAAATCTTATCCTTTACACCCAATTCCCTGGCCAAAAGATCGGCTTTTTCCTTTTCGGGGCCATCTCCTACCAAAATCAATTTTGAAGGAATTTTTTGTTGAACTTTGTGAAATATCCTAATCACATCCCCCACGCGTTTTACTGGCCTGAGATTACTCACATGAGTCAGGATTTTTTCACCTGGTTCTGCCAGCGTGTCTCTTTTGCAATCTTCCGGGCTCCATTCTTCCTTCTGTTCAAAATCAATAAAATTGTAGATAACCTCAACATTTTTTCTAATATTGAATAATCTTAAGGTGTCGTCTCTTAAACTTTTAGAGACTGTTGTTACCGCATCAGAATGGTTGATGCTGAATTCAACAGCAGGTTTGTAAACCGGATGACTTCCCACCAAAGTAATATCCGTTCCGTGAAGGGTAGTTACGATTGGAATATCGATACCAAAATCCTTCAGCATCTGTTTTGCCATATAGGCTGCATAAGCATGGGGAATTGCATAATGCACGTGTAAAACATCCAATTTATATTTTTGAACCGATTCAACCAATTTACTCGACAAGGCCAGGTTATAAGGTTGGTAATGAAATAATGGATAGTTTTCTACAAAAACTTCATGAAAATGAAGATTATGATTCAGAAAATTTAATTTAACGGGCTGATGTGATGTCACGAAATGCACCTGATGTCCCTTTTGGGCCAGTGCCATCCCTAATTCAGTTGCCACTACTCCGCTTCCTCCATAGGTAGGATAACAAACAATTCCTATATTCATATAATCAGTTTTATACATTAAGAAGACGTAAGATTCTCAATTTCTTACTTCTGATTTACTTTTTTGCTATTTCTGTTTGAAACAAGACAGCTCAAATCTCAATGTAATTTGGCCCCTGTCGCATTGATAGAATAATTGTAAATTCGTATTTGTAAAAATATGCTTTTAAATGGAATTTGACTATTTTTTATCATTGATTTCTGAGATTGAAAATTCGTATTTGGGGGGATTTAATTCACATGCTAAAATGATCCCAAAGGAGCGGAAAATGATCAATTTAAGTGATATCCATACCGCAAATCCAAAAAAAGCGGCTGTACTGGCTTTGTTTTATCCTGATCATAATAATATGACCAATTTTTTGCTCATTTTGAGAGCTCACTATGAAGGAACACATGCTTCACAAATTGGTTTTCCCGGAGGAAAATTTGAAACACCTGATGAAAATTTAGAAAGGACGGCACTCAGAGAGACGTCGGAAGAAGTTGGTATTGACGTAGAACACATAAGTATCAGAAAAAAACTGACCGATACTTTTATACCTCCAAGTAATTTTCTTGTTAGTCCATATTTCGGATGTACAGCTAAAACGCCCGAATTCAAAACAAATCATGAGGTGGAGGATATCATTGAAGTAAAACTGACAGATCTGTTAAATGAGGCTTCTGTGAGCACCAAAAATCTTACGACCAGCTACATGAAAAATATTGAGGTTCCTTGTTTTATTCTAAACGATAAGATCGTTTGGGGGGCAACTGCGATGATGCTAAGTGAAATTAAAGACCTAATCAAAGCAAATCTTCATTAATTTTTTTAAGTTTGTTGCGCAAATAGTTAAGAATGGGATTATTTAAGAAAGATGTTTTTGGGAATAACCTTTTTCTAAAAAAAACATTGATTCGCGTATTGGGATTATTTTCTCACAGAAGATATCGTGGATTCAATGAATTACACATAGAAGGATCTGAAATAATTCGGGACCTTCCGGATACTAATGTCCTTTTTGTTGCAAATCATCAAACTTATTTTGCTGATGTGGCCGCCATGCTTCATGTTTTCAATGCTGCATTGAGTGGCAGGGTTGACAATATAAAAGATGTAGGCTATTTATGGCAACCAAAACTTAATATATATTTTGTTGCAGCTAAGGAAACGATGAGGGCAGGGCTTTTGCCAAAAATTATGGCTTACGGAGGTTCTATTTCAATTGAAAGAACCTGGAGGGAAAAAGGAAAAGATGTCAATAAGAAGGTAAAATTATCGGATGTTTCTAATATTACGACAGCATTAAAAGATGGATGGGTGATTACTTTTCCTCAAGGAACCACTACCCCATTCAAACCAATAAGAAGGGGTACAGCACATATCATCACGCAAAATAAACCTATTGTTATTCCAATCGTTATTGATGGATTCAGACGCTCTTTTGATAAAAAAGGACTCCTTATAAAAAAACGAGGTATTCTTCAATCTATGGTGATCAAAAAACCCATGGACATCGACTATGAAAACGATACCGTGGAGGCCATTGTTGAAAAATTACAATATGCCATTGAACAACATCCAACTTTCCTTAAAGTAACGAAGGAGGAAGATTATCACAAAAGTGAGAAAGAACTCAATAAAAAAAGAGAATTTTGGGATATTTACTAAAAAAAACATCCGTCACTTGACGGATGTTTTTTTTGTTATGACAACCAGGCTTTCAACATCCACACTGTTTTTTCCTGTTCTGAAATAAAATCACTCATCATAGAATTCGTTCCTTCATCATCAGCTTCTTCAGACTGATTTAGGATTGCCCTTTCAATCTCTATCAATTTGGTAAGTGAGCCAACAATAAGGCGTAGTGATTCTGTATCATTTGATATATTCTTTCCAACTGGCACATTCGCCAATTCAGTATAATCCTGAAAAGTATGTAAAGGCACCCCTTCAAGGGTCAGGATCCGTTCAGCCACCAGATCAATTTTTTCTTGTGAATCTGTGTATAATTCTTCAAACTTTACATGTAACTCGAAAAATGATTTCCCTTTGATATTCCAATGTAATCCTCTTAAATTCTGATAGTACACCTGAAAATTAGCCAATAATTCGTTCAAACTTGACGTTAAACCTTGTACTTTTCTTCTATCTAATCCTAATACTGTTGTGTTCATGATATATTTATTTTAAATTTCTACAAATTTCGGGCAAAATTGCTATAAATTCTAATCAATTTCATTGATAGTTTATATATATTTATCAAAAATATTTATACCTATGACCATTACCCAGTTGAAATACGTTCTAGCTGTAGCAGAGCACAAAAATTTTACGGTCGCTGCAGAACACAGTTTTGTTACGCAACCTACCTTATCCATGCAGATACAGAAGTTGGAAGAAGAGCTGGACGTGACTATTTTTAATCGAAAAAAGAAACCCATAGCACTTACTTCTATTGGTGAAAAAATTATACAGCAAGCCAAACTCATAGTTGATGAAAGTGTTAGGATCAATGACATCGTTGACCAGCAAAAGGGATTTATAGGCGGAGAGTTTAAATTAGGTATCATTCCAACTGTAATGCCCACTTTATTACCGATATTTCTTAAGAATTTCCTTAAAAAATATCCTAAAGTGAAACTTATCATTGAAGAATTAACCACTGAGGAAATTATCAAAAAATTGTCTGAAGGTCATCTTGATGTTGGTATAGCGGCTACTCCTTTAGAAAATGAAGCCATCAAGGAAAGACCCATCTATTATGAACCCTTTGTAGGCTTTGTTTCTGCAGACCACAGACTGTTCAATAAAAAAAATATAACAGAAGAAGATCTTGATCTCGATGACGTATTATTACTTGAAGACGGACATTGTTTTACAAATAGCGTGATCAACATCTGCCAAAACAAAAACAGTGGTGATCATCACCAATTCCAATTGGAAAGCGGTAGTATCGGTACTTTGATCAAACTGAGTAAAGAAGGATTGGGCATGACATTGGTGCCTTATTTACATACCCTTGAACTTCCAGAACAGGACAAACAGTTTTTGAAGCAATTTTCAAATACAGTTCCAGCCAGAGAAGTAAGTATTATATACCACAAGTCGCAACTTAAAATGCAACTTATAGAAGCTTTAAAAACTACAATAGATGGTGTTATAAGAGGTGCTATTACTTTTCACGATGTGAAAATTATCAGTCCTCTAAATAAGAAATCTGTGGAAATTTAAGTTTAACTATTGATAAGTGCCACACTTGGGTATAACTCTGGCCTATCTGCGGTAAATTGTAGGAGCCATATCCTCAATTCTTCAATTTCAAATGGTAATAACCTTTTCACCGCTTTTTTTAATTCCTTACTAAACAATTCGACATCAAAACTAACTTTTCTCAGAACTGTTTTGGTGTAATCTAATATTGCTCTTGCCATATATATCGTTTTATAAAATAAAGAACGTATTCTTAGGAACACTTAGTACAAATTAACTAAAAAAAAACAAGAAAATAAAATTTAATTTCTAATCAATTAAATATCAAACACTTAATTTTTCAATTTTTTCTTTTAAAGCTGTAGTTTTTTTGATTAGCTCTGCATTTACTCCTTTCAAATGAGATTTATTATCCGCTACATCCTTTTGATGCAATTTCACGATCAATTCATCAAAGGTTATAATAGCTTCATCAATAATTTTCTCGGCTTTTGCCGAAGTTTTGTCATCTCCGTTCAATTGGCAAACGTAACAATCTTCTATAATTTCTGATAGAACAGTATTTATTTCCTTTTTAAATTTTCTAATGCTGGCCATAGTTTCGTTTTTTTATAAATATAAATCAAATTAATGCAATTGTCAAACCTTTCAGCTTACATTAACTCATACATGGATTTTAATTTCTTTCTCGTAATTGTTTTTTGCCATTCTTTACCAAGAGCGTTCTCCCAAAGAGGTACCAAACTTAAGGCAACGTCTATCATCGTATCAAATTGATCATCCGAAAGTTCTTTACAGAGTCCTTTGGGGATATCAATTCCATGCTTCCTCACCATTTGCTTAAATTCCTTTACACCCTCTGGATAAAATTCCTCCAATTGATCAAAAACAATACAATTACCCACCCCGTGTTTGGTTCCTAATAAGTAAGACAGTCCATAACTCATGGCGTGTGCAACACCTACTTGTGAATAGGCGATACTCATTCCCCCATGCCATGAGGCCATCATTAATTTATCCTGAGAATCTTCATCGATACTGTCTTTTTCAAGATAGACTTCCCTACAAAGTTCTAATGATTTTTCACCATAACTTTGACTAAAGGCATTTAAATAAGTTCCCGTTAGCGATTCAATACAATGAATATAGCAATCCATACCCGTATAGAACCATTGGTTTTTTGGAATGCCATTCAATAGCGAAGGATCCAGTACTACCTGATCAAAGGGAGTATAATCTGAATTCATCCCTAATTTTCTCTCAGGACCTGTTAACACAGTCGTTCTGGATACTTCCGCTCCTGTTCCTGAGATAGTAGGAATACCTACATGATAAACACCTTGTTGTTTAACGAGGTCCCAGCCTTGATAATCAGCAGATGACCCCGGGTTGGTAAGCATCAGCGCCACCGCCTTGGCATAGTCAAGAAGGGTTCCACCACCAATACCAATAATACCAGAGGGGGTTTCCTCAAATTCTTTCTTGATATCATCTCTTATATCATCCACATAGATCGTCTTGGGTTCTTCCTCGGCACTTATATACATAATCTTATCATTGCGCTTTAAAGGAATCCTGGAGATCAAATTTTCCTTCCCTTTAAACACATCGTCCACTAAAAAAATAAAAGGTGACTTCTCCCCTTGTCTTTTTGGCTCTAATATTTCACCAAGCTGGTTAAAACTGCCTCTTCCAAAAACTACTCTTGGAACCATCGGAAAGTTTCTAAAACTCATAATCTGATTATTTTATATTGGGTTAATCCTTAATAAATTTGGCAGCTTTCACCAGATCTTCAGGCGTATCAATTTCAATACCCATATAGCTGGTTTCTACCATTTTAATTTTTTTCCCATATTCAAGGTAACGTATACATTCTACCTTTTCTGTCGCTTCAAGTGCTCTCATGGGTAAATGATAAAAATCCAAGATAGCCTGTTTTCTAAAAGCGTAAACACCGATATGCTCAAAATACCGGGCACCGGCATCTTTATCTCTTGGATATGGAATGGGTGATCTTGAAAAATACAAAGCGAAGTCATCCTTATCTACAATGACCTTGACATAATTCGGATCAGTAATATCTTTCCAATCGGTTATTTCCTGCATCAAAGAGGCCAGATCGATCTTGTCAGCATTGGAGTCTTTGAAAACGTTAATGACCGCCTCCAGGGGCTGCTTCTTGACAAAGGGTTCATCTCCCTGAACATTCACAACAATGTCAACATCAAGATTCTCAACAGCTTCAGCGATCCTATCTGATCCACAATCATGCTCTTTCATGCTCATAATGGCCTTTCCACCTTCTTTTTCAACAACATCTTTGATGATCTCGTTGTCAGTAACTACATATACTTCATCAAAAAGCTGGGTTGCCTGTGTTGCCAAATATGTTCTAACAATTACAGGTTTTCCGGCAAGATCTGCCATTAATTTACCAGGAAATCTTGTAGCTCCGTAACGAGCCGGTATCATCGCTATGATCTTCATTTCAATCTAGAGTATTGAATTTATTGCTGCTGCCATTCTTGCTCCTCTGTCTTTAACTTCTTCCTCAGTCCAAGACAGCTTGATAAGACAGGAAATATTTCTTGAGATTAGGTCATCTGATTTAGGAAATGATTGTTCCTTGAGTCGTTCCATCCCTTTTTTGATTTGATCTGAAAGCGGAAATAAACTTTTCATTTCCTTAAAATGATCCCATTTTCTAATGTAATGCCAGTTATTGTTATAATAATTCCAATACGCATCAATTCCAAAGGTAGCAAAGGCTTCAACGACTTTATTAGAAAGTTCGGCTGTTGGCATGAAAAAATTCAAAAACCCGCAACTATCGCCTTCCGGATCAGGAACTCTTCTAAAGGTTACTTCAGGAATTGCACTTAACGCTTCCTTAAGGATTGCGTGATTTTTTCTTTGAATGCGTATAAAATCATCCATTTTTTTTATTTGGCCTAGACCAACCGCCGCATGCAATTCGGAAATTCGAAAATTATAACCTAAAAACGGATGTGTTTCTACTCCTCTGTCACCACCTATATGGTCATGACCGTGATCAGAATATTGATCAGCACGCAGCGCGTATTCACTATTATTAGTTAATACTACTCCACCCTCTCCGCAGGTAATCGTTTTTACAAAATCGAACGAAAAGGTTCCAGCATCTCCAATAGTTCCTAACATTTGCCCTTTATAAGATCCTCCAAATGCCTGACAGGCATCCTCCAGTAAAAGCAGATTGTGTTTCTTGCAAATTGATTTTAAGGTATCGAGCTCAGCCATAGAACCGCACATATGAACAGGCATCACTGCCTTGGTTTTGGACGTTATTGCTGCTTCAACGGCCTCAGGATCCAAAGTTAAGGTATCATCTATTTCTACCAAGACAGGGGTTGCTCCTGAAGCAAGTATCGATTCAAAACTTGCAACAAAGGTAAAACAGGGCATAATCACTTCATCTCCTGCACCTATTCCCATAACGGCCAGGGCCACGTTGAGTGCTGTCGTTCCGCTACTGGTCAGTTGTGCGTGTTTTATGTCAAAACGACTTTGTAATTCCTGCTCTAGTTCTTTGGCTTTCCAATGTCCATTTCTCATCCCATCAAAACCATAGCGCATTAATACTCCATTCTCCAGAACATCATTTAATTCCTTTCTTTCGGCATCGCCAAATAACTCAAATCCAGGCATATTTTAATTATTTTAAAATTCGTTGTTTTAAAGGAAGCAAAGATAATTATTTCAAATGAAAGAAAAGAGGTTTCCTGTTTATTCAAAGTCATATTTCAAATTTGTCTCAGAATACCTTCTCTTCAAGAATCAAAGACCTTGTGCTGTTATCTTAAAATATATAGAAAATCGAATATCAATTGATTAATTATAAAGTTTTCATCGCGATTAATTATTATTTTTGCCTTATGGATGCATTTATAAAAGGAATACCAAAAGCAGAATTACACCTTCATATTGAAGGTACATTTGAACCAATTCTCATGTTTAACATTGCTAAGAGGAATGGAATATCGATTCCTTTTAATTCTGTGGAAGAAATAGAAAAAGCGTATCAATTTGATTGTCTCCAGGACTTTTTGGATATCTACTATCAGGGTGCAGGAGTATTGGTAAAGGAACAGGATTTTTATGACCTCACTTATAGTTATCTGGAAAAATGCGCCGAGCAAAACGTGAGGCACACGGAGATTATGTTTGATCCTCAAACTCATACTGACAGAGACGTTGAATTTAAAACAGTCATCAACGGAATAAGCAAAGCCTGTTCAGATGCCAAGGAAAAATTAGGTATAACTTCACTGCTTATCATGAGTTACTTAAGACATCTGTCAGAAAAAGAAGCCTTTAAAACACTAGAGGAGTCGCTACCCTTTAAAAAGCACATTAAGGCTATTGGGTTGGATTCTTCCGAGAAAGGAAATCCACCGTCAAAATTCAAAAATGTGTTTGAAGCCTCTGTAAAAGAGGGATATGTTCCTCTGGCACATGCCGGGGAAGAAGGCAATGCAGATTATGTTTGGGAAGCCCTTGACATTTTAAAAATTAAGAGAATTGACCATGGGAACAACTCCATGCAAGATGAGAAACTGGTTGATGAAATTGTTAGAAGAAACATAGCGCTTACTGTTTGCCCGCTGTCAAACAAAGCCCTTCAGGTTGTGCCGGATCTAGCAGACCATCCTTTGAAAAAAATGATGAATCGAGGAATGAAGGTTACTGTTAATTCTGATGATCCCGCATATTTTGGAGGTCAGGTAAATCAAAACTATCTTGAAATTCAAAAAGCCCTTAATCTCTCTAAACAGGATATTTATGAGCTGGCCCGAAACTCTTTTGAATATGCATTGATTGAAGACGATACTAAGAAAAAATACCTCAAGGAATTAGAAGATTTTTATAAAGATAATAGGTAGCATTTAATTTTCCAACGATGCATCGATGGCTTTGATGGACTCCTCAATATGCTTTGCGGCTTTAAGCTGACTGTCATACATAAAGATGATCTCTCCTTTTTTGTCAACAACATAGGTAACTCTGCCGGGTATCAATCCTAATACATTGGCTTTTACTCCGAATAAATTTCGAACTTCATTGCTTGTATCCGCCAAAAGGGTAAAAGGGAGATTGTACTTTTCGGCAAAATTACGATGGCTTTCCACATCGTCTCCGCTTATCCCGATCACTTTGATATTTTTATCGGTAAATTGTTCATAGGAATCCCTAAAGCTACAAGCTTCTTTGGTGCAACCCGGTGTATCATCTTTTGGATAAAAATAGATCACCATGGCCGTTTTTCCGGCAAAATTATCGATGTCGAATGAATTTCCCAATTGATCCTGTAAAGAAAACGATGGCACTTTATCACCAACAGCCAATGACGACTGGGCGCTGGAGCTAAATACAGAGAAGATAATCACACATAAAACTAATAATCCAACTACATAAAAGGTTTTCTTCAACATTATTCTCCATTATAGGTTACAAAATTCCTTGGGGTCTCATAAAGTGTGATGCTCAAATCGAGTTGTTTCTCAATTTTCGGGCGCAATTTATTCCAAATCACCACCGAAATATTCTCTGCAGTAGGATTCAAAGTCTTGAATTCAGTAACTTCCTCATTCAAATTTTTATGATCAAATTCGTCCTCAATTTCAATTCGAATAAGATCTTTTAGTACTTTCATGTCCATCACAAATCCCGTTTCAGCATGTATCTCTCCTTTTACGGAAACGATCAATTCATAATTGTGTCCGTGATAATTCGGATTTGCGCATTTACCAAATACACTAGTATTTCGGGCATCTGTCCATTCAGTATTATACAATCTGTGGGCCGCGTTGAAATGCGCCTTTCTACTTACTGTTACTTTCATCCTATTATGAGTCTTTGATCGTATTCTTTAAAAATTATCTTAAACCATTCAGTATAGCGTTCTGGATAGAAAGCTATATCATTTTTAACATCTTCAAGCAACATCCATTTAAAAGAAGCCACCTCATCCAGATTAATATCAGGATCTTGATCATAAGATCCGGTCATCACATGATCGAGCTCATGCTCAGTCAAACCATTGTCAAAAGAGGCCTTGTAAAGAAACCAAAACATTTCTTCCAGCTCGCAACTAAAACCCATCTCTTCGTATAACCTTCTTTTACCTGCCTCAACATTTGTTTCGCCCTCCCTTTGATGGCTGCAGCAGGTATTGGTCCATAAACCTGGGGAGTGATATTTATTAAGGGCCCTTTGTTGAAGCAGTAACTCACCTTTGTTATTAAAAACAAAAACTGAAAAGGCTCTGTGAAGTTCCCCTTTTTGATGCGCTTCCATTTTACCCATCAGACCGCGCTGATCGTCACTTTCGGTTACTAATATTACTTTTTCTTCCAAGATTCTCTTTTTTGACAAAGTTAATTATTTAGAACATGTAATAAAAATGTTAAAAACAAAGATGATTTTTCTAAATGTTTGAAGGGTAATGAAAAATATTTGGAATCCCTAAGCAGTCGGCTTTACTAACCGAATTATAAAGTTATTTCAGACAATACTATATATTTGTAGGCCATAAGATCCTTTTCCCACTATGAAAACCATTTTTCGACATTTTATGATTTTTATGCTTTTTGGACTTACATCATGTAAAAAAGAAAGTTCGGTGGTTCCTGGACATCCGGAATTAGAAAAAACAGAGATTAAGGAAGTACTAAATGAGCCTTTAGAAGCAAGACCAAAAGACTCTATCAATAGTAAAAACACAATCGTCTTTTTAACCAAATACGAAGCGGAAAATAAAGAAAATACAGTGTTGCTTGTAACAAGGCTGGGCAATATAAAAATCCGGTTATATGAAGACACCCCCTTGCATCGCGCAAGTTTTATCTTCCTTACCAAAATGGGATATTTTGACACCACGTGCTTTTATAGGGTAGTTCCCGACTTTATTATTCAAGGTGGTGAGTCTGAACGATTAGACACCCAAAGGTACAAGGCCCGATATCAGCGATACAAGATTCCTCCAGAATTCAGTGAGACAAGGCGTCATAAATACGGTGCAGTTGCCTTGGCAAGAGACTGGGTTAATAATCCAAGGAAGTATTCCACTGCATTCGAGTTTTATATTGTACAAAACAGAAAAGGTGCGCATCATCTCGATGGCGAACATACTGTTTTTGGAGAAGTTATCTCAGGTTTTGAGACGATTGATAAAATCGTAAACCTGGAAGCGGGTAGTGATGAATGGCCGTTGAATGATGTGTTTATGAAAATAAAAGTTCTAGATTAATTTTAAATTATTTAATCAAATAAAATGAACTGTTGATTGCGGTTCTTACAAAATTCAAAAAATGGAATTCCTAATGGTCAATTTAAGTAGTTGGCTTATATTTGCGCACTAATTTTTATACATGGATTTACTTAAGGAAATACAAAAAAGACGCACTTTTGGTATTATTTCGCACCCAGATGCGGGTAAAACTACTTTGACAGAAAAGCTTTTATTGTATGGAGGCGCCATTCAGGAGGCTGGCGCTGTTAAAAGTAATAAAATAAAAAAAGGAGCGACTTCCGATTTTATGGAAATCGAACGTCAGCGTGGAATTTCTGTGGCAACTTCGGTCCTGGCATTTAATTACAAAGACAAAAAGATCAATATTCTGGATACACCAGGTCACAAAGACTTTGCTGAAGACACTTTTAGAACCCTTACTGCCGTTGATAGCGTAATTGTTGTAATCGATGTCGCCAAGGGTGTGGAAGAGCAAACGGAAAAACTCGTGGAAGTTTGCCGAATGAGAAAAATCCCCATGATCGTATTTATCAACAAGCTTGACAGGGAAGGTAAAGATGCGTTTGACTTGCTGGATGAAGTAGAACAGAAATTAGGACTAAGGGTAATCCCTCTGAGTTTCCCCATTGGAATGGGATATGATTTTAAAGGAATTTATAATGTCTGGGATAATAAATTAAATTTGTTTTCGGCCGATAGCAAGCAGAAGGTTTCAGATGGTATTGAATTTACAGATATCAATGATCCGGCTCTTGAAGCCGTTATTGGAGAAGAAGCTGCTGAAACATTAAGGGAAGAACTGGAACTGATTCGTGAAGTATATCCTAATTTTGATAAAGAGGCTTATCTTAAAGGTGATTTACAACCCGTTTTCTTTGGGTCAGCACTGAATAATTTCGGGGTAAAAGAGCTACTGGATTGCTTTATTGAAATCGCCCCTACTCCACAACCCAAAATGTCTAACACAAGACTTGTCGATTCAAAAGAAAAGAAGTTTACCGGTTTTGTGTTCAAGATCCATGCGAATATGGATCCTAAACACCGTGACAGGCTTGCTTTTGTAAAGATTGTTTCGGGAGTTTTTAAAAGGAACACCAATTATTTACACGTCAAATTAGGTAAAAAACTAAAATTCTCCAGCCCGAATGCTTTTTTTGCCGAGAAAAAAGAAATTGTCGAAGAATCATTTCCAGGAGATATTGTGGGCTTGCACGATACAGGTAATTTTAAGATTGGGGATACACTTACTGAGGGAGAAATATTAGAATTCAAAGGGGTGCCCAGTTTTTCTCCTGAGCATTTTAGATATGTCAACAATGCTGATCCAATGAAATCCAAACAATTATCTAAAGGACTTGATCAATTGATGGACGAAGGAGTGGCACAGTTGTTCACCCTTGATCTCAATGGTAGAAAAGTAATAGGTACCGTTGGTGCCCTTCAGTTTGAGGTCATTCAATATAGGCTGGAACACGAATATGGAGCCAAATGTTCTTATGAAAATGTAAATGTACACAAAGCTTGTTGGGTTGAGCCTGAAGACCAGTACAATGAGGAGTTCAAAGAATTCAAAAGAGTAAAACAACGTTACCTGGCCAAAGATAAAAAAGGGCAGTTGGTTTTTCTTGCAGATTCAGCCTTTACCGTACAAATGACACAGCAAAAGTATCCAACGGTGAAGCTGCACTTTGTAAGTGAATATAAATAGTACGTATGTTATGTTTAAACTATTAAGATCATGGAATTCCACAGAAAACAGTTTGGAAAGAAGCCTATTAGCTAATAACTACATGTTGTCGGGTCGCAACACTTTATACATGTGTTTTTCATGAATTAAGGTGCCCAATTTTCACCCGTTTGTAATAAGTTTACTTCAATAATACATTAACCAATTTGAATTCTTAACTAAAATAATATGAGGTACCTACTTTCAATAAGTATGATTTTCACAATACTATGTATTTCTTGTGGATCATCTTCCAATTCATCTAGTATCACGTACCAAAATCCTCATTCAAAAATTCATCAGGAGATGCGCGACGAATTGTATCATGAAAAAAATCGAAAACAATTGGAGGGTACATGGCTGATCAAACAGGTTTATGATATCCAGGTTGACTCACTAATGTTTGATGGTAAACAGCCTTCTATGCAAATCGATGTCTCCACTGAGACCTTATCCGGAAATGACGGATGCAATTTGTTTCAGGGAAAGGTGAAATTCAAGGAAGATAAAATCATCTTTGGTCCTACAGCCGGCACCCTTATGGCTTGTCCTAATGCAGAAATCAGCGGAAAGATCATGAAATCTTTTAGCGAAAAAGAATTGACCTATGCCTTAAAGGATGTCTTGATTTTTTATAAAGGTGATCAGCAGGTAATGGTGCTAAAACAAGCAGAATAATCTTGGACTAGCCTGGATTCTTCTTACATTTATTTCTATATTTACTGCCAGAGTTATCGAATACCAAATCAATATCATGGATGCTAGAATCATTGCTAATGGAATATTAAGAGCCCTGGCTGTTGTCGTAGGGATTCTCCTGATTCTTTTTTTTCTTTATAAAATTCAGAGTGTGATCATCTACTTGGTCATTGCGACGGTTTTATCACTGGTAGCAAGGCCCATGCTGAGTTTTTTAAAGGATAAACTTAAATTTCCTACTATTTTTGCTGTAGTCATCACAATGGTATTTTTTTTATTGGTCATTTTCGGAGTTATTTCGATGTTTATTCCACTGATCAAAGAGCAGGGTCATAATATTTCTTTGTTGAATACTGAAGAATTGAGAAGCAGAATATTTAATCTGTTCAACGAGATAGATCTATTCTTTTCGGCCAGAAGAATCAAGCTTTTCAGTGAATTGAAAAATATTGATCTTACCTCAAATATTGCCTCCATTCCTAGCTTATTGAATTCGCTGATGGGAGTTGTCGGAACCTTTAGTATGGGATTGTTTTCAGTTCTTTTTATCACTTTTTTCTTTTTAAAAGACACTAAACTTTTACATAACGCATTTGTTCTTATTACACCCGACAGGAATGAAGATAGAATTTTAAACTCCCTGAAAAAGATCAATGACCTTTTATCCCGATATTTTATTGGCTTGATCATTCAGATCTCAATTTTATTTACCATTTACGCGGTTACTTTACTGATTTTTAATATTAAAAGTGCTGTAGTCATTGCGTTTTTATGTGCGCTTTTAAACTTGATCCCCTATATTGGACCTCTCATTGGAGGAATCTTAATGATGCTGCTTACGATGACAAGTAGCTTGGAATATGATTTTCAAACCCATATCATACCGGTTACGGGTTATGTAATGCTGGGTTATATCATCGCTCAACTTATAGATAATTTTTTTAGTCAACCCATCATATTTTCAAAAAGTGTCAAATCTCACCCTTTGGAAATATTCTTGATTATTATAATTGCAGGTTTGTTATTTGGTATTACAGGAATGATCTTTGCAGTTCCTTCTTATACGGTAATAAAAGTGATTTTAAAGGAATTTCTCTCTGACAACCCCATAGTAAAATCTCTGACCAAAGGCCTGGATTAAATTGAATAAACATCTGTTACATATCGAAGTACAGCAATTTATTAATGACAATTTAAAAACTGACCTGCCTTCAATGATATTGAAGGGATCCCCGTTTGACGAAATTACCATACAGCAATTGGCTGAGCAGGTACTTAGTAAGTCAAAATGTAAAATCAAACTGCCTAGCTGGTTTCAAACTAAAGGCATTTACTATCCAAAGCCTGTAAATATTGAGCAAACTTCCTCAGAAATCACAGCTCATTACAAATCAAATCTGGTTTCAGGAAAGTCATTAATCGATCTGACAGGAGGATTTGGCGTAGACAGTTATTATTTCTCCAAAAAGATTGACCAGGTCATTCACTGCGAAAAAGACAGGGATCTATCCGAAATTGCAGCTTATAATTTCAGGGTTTTGGCGGCACAAAACACGAATTGTGAAAATAGAGACGGGATAGCACTGTTGAAGAATAATGAAACTCAATATGACTGGATTTATGTAGATCCATCACGAAGAAACGCAAGCAAAGATAAAGTGTTTAAAATTGAAGATTGTCTTCCTGATGTGGCGCTGCATCTAGATATATTTCTTCAAAGATCGTCACATATCATGATTAAATTGTCACCTTTCCTTGATATTTCAGCTACGATCAACAGTCTTAAATTTGTAAAGGAAATTCATATTGTAGCCGTAAAAAATGAGGTAAAGGAATTGATTTTTCTTATTGAAAAGCACTATGTGGGGCCAACAAATCTAAAAGCTGTCAATATCGTTAATAAAACACTTGATACCTTTGAGGGAAGCTTTCCCTCCCATGATGAGGCTGCGTATTCCTTACCTAAAAAGTATCTGTTCGAACCAAATTCGGCAATACTTAAATCTGGTCTTTTTAATGAAGTATCCAATCAATTAAAATTGTATAAACTACATGTAAACAGTCATTTATATACTTTAGATAAAATTATAGATTTTCCTGGCAGGAGTTTTGAAATCCAATCTGTTAACAGGTATAATAAAAAGTTGATCAAAAAAATATTTGGTTTTGCAAAGGCAAATATTACTACAAGAAATTTTCATGAATCTGTGGCTCAGATCAGAAAAAAAATCGGTTTTAAAGAAGGAGGTGATGATTATCTTTTCTTTACCACCGACCTGGAAGATAAGGCTGTGGTCATCCATTGTAAGAAAGTTTAACAGTCACCTACCCAATTGACTCAATATATTTATTAAATTTAGTACAAAATATTTCAAAGCGATACCATGGCCAATAAAAACATCAGATCTCTTTCTTCTAGAAAAGGGCTGGAAAATAATCTGTTTGAAAAAATAGCGGAAGTATCTAAAAATGAAGGGGACACATCAGATTTTCATCAAATATCGAAGCAATTTTTAATAGATGATTCGGTGGTTTTTGGCACTGCATCTTTCTACGACTTTATAAAACCGAATGAAAAACAAAAAAGCATAAGAGTGTGCAACGGAACAGCGTGTATGGTGGCCGGATCTCAAGAAAAGTTGCAATCCATATTAACCCAACATTTCGATGAGGAAGACATTGGCCATGTTGCTTGTGTTGGACACTGTCATTCAAATGGTGCTGTTCTTTATAACAATCACACCTATTCCTTGAATTCTAAGGAGTATCTGGAAGAAGTCCTTTCTTCTGAAGAAGGCTCGAAAGAATTCCAAAATATGTACCATATAGGAGCCAATACAAACCCTATACTTACAGGTGCTATAGATAATCTCAATGCATTTTTCAATTTAGCCGAAGAGTATCGAATCAAAAAGGATCAAATTATCGAAGAACTTAAAACTTCTAAATTGAGAGGGCGTGGTGGAGCAGGTTTTCCATTTTGGTTTAAACTTGATGCCGTATCAAAGGAAAACAATAAACAAAAATATATAGTATGCAACGCTGATGAAGGAGATCCTGGAGCGTACAGCGACATGTATCTTATGGAACATCAGCCCTATAAGGTGTTATTTGGTATGTATGTTGCAGGTATATCTGTTGGGGCAAATACCGGGGTCATATATATAAGGGGTGAATATCCCCAATCTATTAAAATTATGCAAAATGCCATAAGCTATTTGAATGAGCATGAACTTTTATCTAATTTTAAATTCAAAATCATCAAGGGGCAAGGAAGTTATGTATGTGGAGAGGAAACAGCTTTATTGAATTCCATTGAAGGCCTTAGACCCGAAGTAAGGGTTAGGCCTCCCTACCCTGCCCAATATGGATTATTTGGTAAGCCCACAGTTTTGAGCAATGTAGAAACCTTTGCCAATGTTCACTGGATACTTGATAATGGAGGATCGGCGTTCGCATCTCTCGGAACACCTCAGTCTACCGGAACTAAACTCGTATCACTGGATAGCTATTTTAACCGGCCTGGCATCTATGAAATTGAAATGGGAACTCCTTTATCTGTTATTTTTGAGAAATATGGTAAAGGATTGAAAACCAAAGTGAAAGCTTTTCAAATAGGCGGACCACTTGGCGGCATAGTTCCAATTGAAAAAATTGGAGACCTGCTTCTCGATTTTGAATCTCTGAATCATGCGGGATTTTTGCTTGGTCATGCCAGTGTGGTCTCTATTCCAGACGATTTTCCCATGGTAAAATTTATTACACATCTCCTTGAATTCACGGCCGAAGAGAGTTGCGGAAAATGCTATCCTTGCCGAATAGGATCTTATAGAGGCTACGAAATGCTTGAAAAAGCTCAAAATGAAAACTATAAAATAGACAGGCAATTGTTTGACGACCTCATAGAAACACTTGAAATTGGATCTTTATGTGCTTTGGGCGGCGGCGTTCCTTTACCCATTAAAAATGCCTTAAAGTATTTTGAACCTGAATTAAAGTCATATTTTCAATCTTAATCCAATAGACATGAATGTATATTTGAACGACATAGCCTACCAGGGCAAAGAACATGAAACCATATTGGAATTCGTGAGAAGAATTGAAAACCGGGAAGCCATTCCAACCATGTGTCAAGACGATCGACTGGATAATTTTGGCTCCTGTCGCGTTTGTTCAGTGGAAGTGGCTCGTGAAAAAGGAGGATTGACGAAAACGGTTGCATCCTGCCATACACCAATTTTCGATGGGGCTTATATCTATCATCAAACCGAAAAAATCATAAGATTAAGAAAGAATATTCTGGAATTAGTGCTTACAGATTATCCATCTGACAAAGTGTTTGCGGAGAAGGGGAAAAAACCTACTGAATTTCAAAAAACCATTGCTGAAATTGGAATCCCCAATGTGCGTTATCCTAAAAGCAAAACGCAAATGGCACTTGAAAAAGACAATTCACATCCCTATATCAAGTCAGATCTCTCTCAATGTATCAATTGTTATCGCTGCGTTAGAGCCTGCGAAGAAATTCAGGGTGAAATGGTTTTAGGAATGAGTGGACGCGGTTTTGCGACACAGATAATCAAAGGCTTTGACAGTAATTTCGATCTTTCGGCTTGTGTGTCATGCGGTGCTTGTGTACAAACTTGTCCTACAGAGGCTCTATCTGATAAATTTACAACAAAAACCTTAATTCCGGATGAAACTACCAGGACAACCTGCACTTACTGCGGCGTTGGATGTCAATTGGACGTATCTGTGATCAACGGTGAAATTCGTGGTATCCAAGCTCCTGAAACAGCTCAAGTAAATGAAGGGCATACTTGTTTAAAAGGGCGTTTTGCCTTTCAATTTTACAATCATCCCGATCGATTGAAAGAACCCCTGATAAAAAGAAATGGCAAGTTTGAAGTGGTGACCTGGGAAGAAGCCTATGATTTTATGGTAGAAAAATTATTGAAAGTTAAAGATGTATATGGTGCGAATTCCATAGGTTGTATTTCTTCTTCAAGGGCTACTAATGAGGAAAATTATCTCATGCAGAAAATGACAAGAGTGGCTCTGAATACTAATAATATAGATGGTTGCGCCAGAGTATGCCATGCCCCCACGGCCTATGGTATGCAAAAGGCGTTCGGAACAGGAGCAGCTACCAATTCGATTCAAGATCTTAGTCTGACCGATTGTATCCTCATTTTTGGTGCAAACCCAACCGAGGCGCATCCCGTTACCGGAGCAAGGATTAAGCAATTGTTTATGCAGGGTATCACGAGTATTGTTGTCGATCCTGTTAAAACGAGTTTGGCTAAACTGGCTGCCTATCATCTTCAACTGAGGCCGGGAACAAACGTAGCACTTCTCAATATGATGGGACATTATATCGTGAAGGAAGGTATGGTTAAAAACGAATTCATTCAAAAATTTACCGAGCAATACGATCAGTTTTACAATCATGTCATATCTCTTGATATAGATGAACTTGAACATATCACTGGGGTATCAAAAGAGCTCGTAAAAAATGCTGCTTTGGCCTACGCATCCTCTAACAATGCGATGGAGTTTCACGGCCTAGGTGTTACTGAGCATTTTCAGGGGAGTAAAACTGTCATGTTATTGTCTAATTTAGCCATGATGACAGGTAATATAGGTCGTCCGGGAGTAGGTTTGAATCCTTTGAGAGGGCAAAATAATGTGCAGGGAGCAGCCGATATGGGAGTACAACCTCATCAGGGAGCTGGATATTTGGATGTTAATGATCCTGAAATTCAGAATTATTACTCAGAGAAATATCAAATTCCAGTGATGCCCGAAAGAGAAGGCCTAAAGATCCCGGAAATGCTTGAAGCCGCAATTGACGGAAAATTCAAGGCCCTATGGATCATGGGAGAAGATACTTTGATGACTGATCCGAACACTATGCACATCAGAAAGGCAATGGAGCAACTGGATATACTTATCGTACAGGAATTATTTATGTCGGCAACAGCCGAAATGGCGGATGTGGTTTTACCCGCCAGCTCTTATTTTGAAAAGAACGGAACATTTACAAATGGGGAAAGAAGGGTACAAAGGGTCAATAAGGTGATCGACCCGATTGGCAACACAAAATCCGACGGACAGATGATTATTGACATGATGTACAAACTGGGGTATGAACAGCCAACAGGTCGTGAATATGATGCAGCAAAAATACTGGATGAAATTGCAGATGTAATTCCCTTTATGAAAGGTATTAACTGGGATCGACTGGGAAAAAACGGATTACAATGGCCTGTACTTGAAGACGGCACCGATACACAAATCATCCATAAGGATGGTAATTTTAAGAGAGGGAAGGGCAAATTTCATTATTTCGACTTCGAAGAAACACCCGAACTTGTAGAACACAGGGAAAAATATCCTTTTATTCTGACAACGGCAAGGCAATTAGAGCATTACAATGCTGGCACCATGACCCGAAGAACAGACAACCAAGAGTTATCGCCTATGGATTATTTGGAGATTAACCCTTTGGACGCCGCTGCAAAAGAAATCGGGGCTGATGATAAAGTGACTATATTTTCAGATCGTGGAAGTGTTATTATTCCTGTAAAATTGACCTATTTGGTGAAACCAGGTGTTGTGAGAACAACTTTTCATCAACCGGAAATCTTTATCAATATGCTAACTGGAAATGTAGGGGATGAATTCACACTAACACCAGAATACAAAGTAGTTGCAGTAGATTTTGAAAAAATTTGATGCAGCTTACAATTGGATAACCAACCCATCATGAGCCAAAAATACATGTAGAGGCAATTCTTTTGAAACCACTTCATGAAACCCTAGTCGATGACTGATATGAGTCAAATAGGCTTTGCGCGGTCTTATTTCTCTTATAAAGGCCAAGGCTTCTTCCAAATTGAAATGTGTAGGATGGGGCTCTATCCTCAAGGCATTGATCACGAGTACATCAAGGTCCTTTAATTTTTTCCTTTCTTCCTCAGCCATAGATTTAGCATCAGTGATATAGGCCATCTTATCAATTCTAAAACCCAATATCTTCAGATTACCGTGCATTACCTCAATGGGCATTACAAGTTTTCCAGACAACTCAAACGCTTTGTTTTCAATTCGGCAAATAGAAACTTTTGGAGCTCCTGCATATCGATTTACCGTTGTAAAAATATAGCCAAACCTTTCCTTAAGGTTTTCGGCAACTGAACCATCCATAAACATTTGAACTTCGCCAAATCTTTGGGAAAAGGGTCGAACATCATCCAGACCGGCTGTATGATCTGCATGATAATGTGTAAACAAAATACCATCTAACCTTCTCGTTTTTGTTCGTAGCATTTGCTGGCGAAAATCAGGGCCACAATCAATTACGTAAGTCACATCCTCCCATTCCATCAAAAGAGAGGAACGAAAACGTGTATCTCTGTAATCAGTAGACAGGCACACCTCGTGTGACGAACCGATGACTGGAATTCCTTGTGAAGTACCAGTGCCTAAAAAGGTGATTTTCATAAAAAATTATTTATGTAAATTTAACATTTAATGGTCATAATTCTCATTGTAATGGTGATAATTAATGAAATTCAATAGACAATAATTCCTTTTCATTAGACAATCGAAAATAATAAAATCTTCCACCCAATTATAAATAATAAAATTAATTTGTATTGCTTGTTACAAAGTGATTTAAATCATTAATTAAGCTTAAATTTAGTTCTAATTTTAACATCAATTCAAATTATTAGAGATGAAAATAGGTATTTTGAAAGAGATCGAAAAAAGGGAAAAAAGGGTCTCAATTTCTCCCAAAATTGCTAAGCTTCTTATAGAAAAAGGGTTTGAAGTTCTCGTCGAAGACGGAGCCGGAGACGCTTCAAAATTTAAGAATGCATATTACGAAGAAGTCGGTGCCACAATTGAAATGAGAGGTGCAGTGTATAAAGAAAGTAATGTCCTAGTCAAGATCAATCCATTTGACGAAGATGGATTGAAATTAATCCATAAAAATCATATCTTGATCTGTCAGTTGTTCCATAAATCAAATCCGGAAATAGTAAAGGAGATAGCGGCAAAAGGTGCCACCATATTTTCCATGGATGCGCTTCCACGAATTTCCAGGGCACAAGATATGGATGTATTGAGTTCTCAAAGTAATCTAGCCGGGTATAAGGCAGTGATTAAAGGAGCTTATGAAATGACAAAGATATTTCCATTGATGATGACCGCTGCCGGAACCATCACACCATCCAGGGTATTGATCTATGGAATTGGTGTTGCCGGTTTACAAGCCATTGCCACCGCCAAGAGATTGGGTGCCATTGTAGAAGCTACAGACATCAGACTGGAAACCAAGGAACAGGCCGAATCACTCGGTGCGAAGTTTATATCAGTGGAAGGAAATGAAGAAGAGCCTGATAAAGGATATGCCAAAGCTGCCTCTGAAGAGTATGCCAGAAAACAAAAAGAAGCCGTAAATAATTCTCTGTTCAAGGCTGATCTAGTCATCACTACTGCCATGGTTCCTGGTCGAAAATCACCAGTTTTGATTACTGAGGATCAAGTAGAGCACATGAAGAACGGAGCTGTAATTATAGACCTTGCAGCGGCCCAGGGAGGAAATTGCGCATTAAGTAAAATGAACAAGACGCTAGTAAGAAATGGGGTGAAAATTATTGGAACTACCATTTCACCTGAAAGTGTTTCCACGAATGCCAGTGACCTTTACGCCAAAAATATGTTTAATTTCATTGTTTATCTGACTGAAAACAATGAGTTTAAATGGGATCTGGAAGACGAAATAACAGATGAAACACTTATTGTAAAAGATGGTGTTATCAGAAAATCTTAAAATAAGTAAACATGAATGAATTAATAGAATTTATCAGCAATAACCTCCAAATGATCTATATCGTCATTCTAATGGTTTTTGTTGGAGTTGAAGTCATAGGGCACGTTCCGGCTGTATTACATACACCATTAATGTCTGGAGCCAATGCGATTCACGGGGTAGTGATCATCGGAGCCATTCTTGTAATGTTGGGAGCCGAACCTGATAATATTTTAGCTTTATCGCTCGGTTTTGTAGCCGTTTTGTTAGGTACTTTAAATGTCGTTGGCGGTTTTGTCGTTACCGACAGAATGTTAGAAATGTTTAAAAAGAAAAAGTAATGGAATACGTATTCAGTCTTGAGATCATCTATCTGATCGCTTCGGTAACTTATATTTTAGGATTAAAAATGCTTGGTCATCCTGAAACCGCCCGTAAAGGAAATTTAATTGCAGCCTTCGGTATGACCCTGGCCATATTTGGGACCATCTTCTTGTATACGGGGGAAGTACCGGCTCTCATTTATTTCTTAATTGCAACTGCCATTGTTATTGGAACTATCATTGGATGGGGCGTTGCAAAAAAAGTAGATATGACCAAAATGCCGGAATTGGTTTCTATTTTCAACGGAATGGGAGGCGCGAGTGCCGCCATCATCGGTCTGATCGAATTCCATCACTATGCGGGTGATCAATTATCAATTGCAACAATTATTGCAGGTCTTATCATCGGTAGTATATCATTCTCTGGTAGTATGATTGCCTGGGCCAAATTGAACGGAACCCTCAAAAAACCAATTCGTTTCCCATCCTACAACATCATTAATAACGTCATATTACTAGCTGTCATAGGTTTTGGAGCCTTTATCACATTAAATGGTTCCGATAGTCAATTATACTTGTATTTGCTATTCTTTGCCGCGCTGGCTTATGGTATATTATTCGTTATGCCAATTGGCGGTGCGGATATGCCTGTAGTTATATCCCTACTCAATTCCTTTACAGGATTGGCAGCAGCCTTTGCAGGATTCCTTTATGGAAACATGGTGATGCTCACGGGTGGGATTCTTGTAGGATCTGCAGGTACAATTCTGACTTTATCCATGTGTGATGCGATGAACAGACCCTTGGCAAGTGTTATATTTGGAGCATTTGGAGAAGGATCTGGCAGTGATGATTCATCCCCAAAATCAGCAAAAGGAGGCAGTATTAAGAAAACAACACCAAGTGATGCTGCCATTTTGATGAATTATGCCAATAAGGTAATTATCGTTCCAGGTTATGGATTGGCGGTTGCTCAGGCACAACATGTAATTCATGAACTAGAATTATTGCTTGAAAAAAAGGGAGTAGAAGTCAAGTATGCCATTCACCCTGTTGCCGGTCGTATGCCCGGCCATATGAATGTACTTCTGGCTGAAACCAACGTTGATTATGACAAATTGGTGGAGATGGAAGACATTAACTCAGAGTTTCAAAATACGGATGCTGTATTGGTGGTAGGAGCCAATGATGTAGTGAATCCTGCCGCTCACAATGATCCTGCCAGCCCAATTTATGGTATGCCCATACTGGATGTAGAAAATGCTAAAAGTATCATCATTAATAAGCGAAGTATGAATCCTGGTTATGCCGGAATTGAAAATGAATTATTTTTCAATCAGAAAACATCTATGCTTTTCGGTGATGCCAAGGATGTATTGACGAAACTTGTTCATGAATTAAAAAATATGTAACCGCTATATTTGATCAAAATCAACTTTGAGGCTTCCGTGCATTTTTTACGGCAAAATCTATTTACTCATTAAATCTTAAGTATATTTGTTTAAAACATTAAGCAATGAGAGTTATCAAAGGTGATAGAGAACTTGAACATGTTCTTTCGATAAGACATAAGTCACTTAGAGTTAATTTGAACGAGCATATTTATGGTACTTTTGCCGAAATAGGTGCCGGACAAGAAACCGTTCGTCATTTCTTCAGGGCTGGTGGTGCTTCAGGTACAATAGCTAAGGCTATGTCTGCTTATGACAAAGCTTTCTCTGACGCGATCTATGGGATGGAGCAAGACGGGCGCTATGTTACCGAATCACGATTGAGAAAAATGCTGCGGCATGAAGTTGAATTAATCGAAGATAGACTGAGCCGAGACAAATATCCCAACAAGATTTTCTTTTCTTATGCCAATACAGTAACTACAATAGATTTTGCGAAAAATTTTAAAGGACACGGATGGGTTGGTATTCGTTTTCAAATGGATGCCTTGGAAGATTATAATGAAATCGTCCTTCACGTTCGCTTCAAGCAATCAGATTCGAAATTACAACAGGAAACACTTGGTATCTTGGGGGCCAATCTTATATATGGAGCATTTTACTTCAATGACAGTCCGAAAGATCTATTGAAATCTTTTTGCGACAATATTGATAATGATACCATCGAAATTGATATGGTTGACTTTTCAGGACCAAGGTTTATGTATGTTGACAATCGCTTGATGAGTCTGCATCTTTTAAAGAATAACATGACTGATGCGGTAATGTTCGGACCCGATGGAAACAACCTCTTACCTGCACAACAATTATACAAAAAAAATATTCTGGCATTAAGAGGTAGTTATCGACCTGTGACACGTGTCAATATGGAGATGTATCAAGAAGCTAAAAAATTATTCTTTTTAGACAAAAGGGTTACAGAAAAGAATACCCATGTGATTTTTGAGATTACACTAGCCAATTTAAGATCAGAAGGGAAAATTAATGAAAGAGACTTTTTAGACAGGGCCGAATTATTGTGTTCTCTAGGTCAAACGGTTATGATCACCAACTTCCAGGAGTATTATAAATTGGTTGATTATTTCTCTGAATTTACTAAAGCCAGAATGGGCTTGGCCATGGGGGTATACAATCTAATCCAGGTTTTTGATGAAAAATACTACAGAGACCTTAGTGGTGGAGTTCTAGAAGCCTTTGGAAAACTCTTCTACAAGGATCTTAAAATCTACTTATACCCTTTAAAAGATCTCGAGTCCGGAGAAATCATCACAAGCGCCAACCTCAAGGTACATCCTAGGATGAAAGAATTATATAAATATTTCAAATTCAATGGAAGAATTGCCGATATCACTAAATTTGATCCAGAGATTTTAGAGATCTTCTCAAGGAAGGCTTTCAAAATGATCGTAAGTGGGCAAAGTGGTTGGGAAGAAATGTTACCCGAAGGCGTAGCCAATATTATTAAAGATAAACGCCTATTTGGTTATAGCAAAAGAAAACACGCAACAAGATCGAAGGATAAATAAAAAAAGGACGGTAATTACCGTCCTTTTTTGTTATTGAGTATTTATTTACAGAATTTGCGAAGCGTGCTCTTTGGTTTTCACTTTAGAAATAACTTCTTCAATAGTACCATCTTCATCTATCACAAAGGTGGTTCGATGGATACCATCGTATTCCTTACCCATAAACTTTTTTGGTCCCCAAACGCCATAAGCCATGATTACCTCCTTCTCTTCATCTGCCAATAAACTATAAGGCAAATTCTGTTTGTTACTAAAATTTAGCTGCCTTTTTTCTGAATCGGCGCTTACACCAATAACTTCATACCCCTTACTTAAAAAAGTTTGGTAATTATCCCTTAAATTACAGGCTTCCACCGTACAACCAGGCGTGCTTGCCTTTGGGTAAAAGAACAAAACAACTTTTTTACCTTTAAAGTCATCCAGTTGTATCGTTTTTCCATATTGGTCCTTGGCTGAAAATTCAGGGGCCTTATCCCCTACTTTTAATGTTGTCATTATTTGTATTTTTACCAAAAATACTGAAAAATGACTAAAAAAGAAAAGGTACAGTTTGTTATTGACACCTTAGAAGAATTATATCACTCACCTCCAATTCCACTTGAGCATAAAGATCCGTACACGCTCTTAATTGCTGTCTTGTTATCGGCACAAAGCACTGATGCCAGAGTTAATTTAATAACACCCATTCTCTTTAAAAAGGCCAATAACCCCTATGATATGGTGAAGTTAAGCGTTGAAGAAATTCGGGAGATCATCAAACCAGTGGGATTATCTCCAATGAAATCAAAAGGGATTTACGGGCTTTCAAAAATATTGATCGATAAATACAATGGTGAGGTACCTGCACAAATAGAATTACTTGAAGAATTTCCATCAGTTGGTCATAAAACAGCTTCAGTAGTAATGAGTCAGGCTTTTGGTATCTCAAGTTTTCCTGTAGATACACATATACACAGGTTGATGTATCGCTGGAATTTAAGTTCCGGAAAAAATGTTGTGCAAACTGAAAAGGATGCGAAACGACTGTTCCCAAAAGAACTTTGGAACAAACTTCATTTACAGATTATTTATTATGGACGTGAATATTCCCCTGCAAGAGGATGGGATATAGAAAAAGATGTAATCTATAATAAGATTGGAAGAAAAGATTTAAAATAAAAAAAGCTCCTAATATTAAAATTAAGAGCTTTTTCCGATTAATTCAAATGAAACATTAAGCTTTCTTTTTTCGTCTTGATAGGTTGAATCGATTTCGAATAATTTAGTAAAAATGAAATCGTTTCTGTTTGTGGATCAAGTTTTTCTTTGAAAAATCTTTCAGTGTAAAGTTTTGCCATAAATCTTATAATGTTTTAGGGATTAATAAGATAACGAACAAAAATAAATATTATTGTAAAAAAAATAAAAAAAGTTAAAATTTAGATTAATTTGTTAAAATAATATTATTCTTATCAATCATTTTCCTTAAGTTGATCAAGGCATACCTCATTCTACCTAAAGCCGTATTAATACTCACGTTTGTTTGCTCAGAAATTTCTTTAAAGCTCATGTCTTTAAATATTCTCATCATCAACACCTCTCTCTGATCTTCTGGCAATTCCTCTACCAATTTCTTAACATCTTCATGGATTTGATTCTTAATGATCTTATTTTCTGCACTTAGAGTGTTATCACTCAATACTGAAAAAATATCAAATTCATCGGTATTCTGAAAAGTAGGCATTCTGTTCCCTTTTCTGAAGAAATCAATAATAAGGTTGTGTGCGATTCTCATCGTCCAAGGTAAAAACTTACCTTCTTCATTGTATTTACCCATCTTCAAAGTATTGATCACTTTGATAAAAGTATCCTGAAAAATGTCGTCTGCAACATCCCTGTCTTGTACTTTTGAATAAATAAAACTGAAAATTCTTTGTTTGTGACGCAGGATTAAGATTTCTAAACATCTTTCATTACCTGCAATGTAGTTACCAACTAAGACACTGTCGTCTAATTTTTGTGTGTGCATAATTCCCCTTTTTTAAATGAAGCCTTAATACTAATTCGGCTTACAATGATTATTGTTATGAAAAGTAGAACTATACTATATGCAAAAATTTTTAAATTAATAAATCGTTAGGGGAGACTAGTCTAAATTCCAATAAGTCTCTGGACAAATATAAACACATTTATTTCTTATAAACAAATTTTTTAGCAAAATATTTTATTCCCTTTAACATTTTATACCTTTTTTTTAACAAAAAAACCTTAGTATCTTTGTAAAATATTCATATCAAAACTCTTGAAGACCCTTGAAAAACAACGACTTTAAAGATTTCATCACTATTAAGGGTGCCTCTTTACATAATTTAAAGAATTTAGATGTAAAAATTCCAAGAAATAAGCTTGTGGTACTCACAGGATTGTCAGGATCGGGTAAATCCAGTCTCGCATTTGACACCTTATATGCCGAAGGCCAGCGTAGATATGTCGAAAGTTTATCTTCATATGCAAGGCAATTTTTGGGAAAATTAAACAAGCCAAAGGTTACATCCATCAAAGGAATATCTCCTGCAATTGCTATAGAACAGAAAGTAAATAGCACAAACCCCAGATCGACAGTGGGAACATCTACAGAAATTTATGATTATTTGAAACTTCTATATGCCAGAATTGGAAAAACCTATTCCCCCATTTCGGGAGAAGAAGTAAAAAAAGATTCGGTTTCTGATGTTCTTGAATATATTAAAAAGCTAAAAGCTGAAACAAAGGTTCTTTTGTTGTCACCTGTTCATATTGATGCTAATAAGAATGTTGCAACCGTTATAAACATTCTTAAGCAACAGGGTTTTTCAAGATTGATGGTCAACAATAAGACCATTCGAATAGATAAGTTTGAGGATATACCAGGGCAAGAGATCTGGCTGATCGTTGACAGAATTGTAGTTCATCACGATGAGGATTTTCTCAATCGGGTCGCCGATTCTGTTCAAACCGCCTTTTATGAAGGAAAGGGTGAATGTGTTCTTGAAATGGTAAATACTGGTGAACGCTTTGGTTTTAGTAATAAATTTGTGAAGGATGGCGTGACTTTCTTGGAACCCAATGTCCATTTTTTTAGTTTTAACAATCCTTACGGAGCTTGTAAACAATGTGAAGGATATGGCAACATTATAGGGATAGATGACGATCTTGTTATTCCTAATACTTCACTTTCTATTTACGATGATGCCATTCTCCCATGGAAAAGTGACTCTTTTAAAATGTATAAGGATGATTTGATATTGAATGCCTATAAATTTGATTTTCCTATTCACAAACCCATATTTGAATTTACACCAGAACAATATGAATTGTTATGGAACGGGAATGCCTACTTTCATGGATTGAATGATTTTTTCAGGCATCTTGAGGAAAAAAGTTATAAAATTCAATACAGGGTGATGCTTTCGCGATACAGAGGTAAAACAAGATGTACTACCTGCCATGGAAAAAGGCTGCGAAAAGAGGCCACCTACGTAAAAGTTCAGGGCAAAGATATTACTGAACTTGTTGATCTACCAGTTGATGAAGTATTGGGGTTTTTCAACAAGCTCCGACTCAATGAATCAGATAATACGATTGCTAAACGATTGTTGATCGAAATCAGGAACAGACTTAAATTTTTGAACGATGTAGGCCTCAATTACCTTAGTCTTAACAGAAATTCAAATACGCTTTCAGGAGGTGAAAGTCAACGTATCAATCTGGCAACCTCGCTTGGCAGCAGTTTGGTAGGATCCATGTATATTCTTGACGAACCCAGTATAGGACTGCATTCCAGGGATACAGAGAGGCTCATAAAAGTACTTTTTAAACTTAGGGATCTGGGCAACACTGTGATCGTTGTTGAACACGATGAAGATATCATGAGGGTCGCTGATCACATCATAGACATTGGCCCTGAAGCAGGAAGTTTTGGCGGAGAATTGGTTGCTGAAGGGAGTTTTAAGAACATCCTTAAAGCGGATACGCTGACAGCCAATTATCTGAATGGGAAACTTAAAATTGAAATTCCGGAACAAAGACGTAGGCCGAAAAAATATATTGAGATTATAGGGGCCAGAGCAAACAACCTGAAGAATATTGATGTCAGACTACCTCTTAACGCCTTGACCATGATTACAGGGGTTTCAGGTAGTGGAAAAAGTACACTTATAAGAAACATATTGTACCCTGCACTTAAAAAAGTCATACATAAATACGGTGAAAAGCCCGGTCAGTATTCTGAAATAAAAGGTGATATCGATAGCTTGCAAAATATTGAGTTTATCAATCAGAACCCAATTGGAAGATCGAGTCGTTCTAACCCTGTGACCTATATTAAGGCATATGATGACATCAGAGGTCTTTACACTGATCAAAAACTAGCTAAATTAAGAGGCTATAAGGCTAAATTCTTTTCTTTTAATGTCGATGGGGGTCGTTGTGACACCTGCAAGGGTGAAGGAGAAGTAACCATCGAAATGCAGTTCATGGCAGATGTACATCTCGAATGTGAAACCTGCAAAGGAAAACGGTTCAAAAAAGAAGTGTTAGAAATCGCTTATGAGGGGAAAAATATTAATGACATCCTTGAAACTACAGTTGATGAGGCCATTCTTTTCTTCACTGAACATCAACAGAAAAAAATCGTTGGAAAACTTAAACCTCTCCAAGATGTTGGATTGGGCTACGTTCAACTTGGGCAGGCTTCTTCTACCCTTTCAGGCGGTGAGGCACAAAGGATCAAACTTGCCTCTTTTCTGGTGAAAGGCGGCAACAAAGAAAAAACACTTTTTATATTTGACGAACCATCAACCGGTTTGCATTTTCATGATATCAAAAAATTGCTTAAATCCTTTAATGCCCTTATAGATAAAGGGCACTCTATCATCGTGATCGAACACAATCTTGATCTTATCAAATGTGCAGACTATATAGTTGATCTGGGTCCTGAAGGAGGAAAACAAGGAGGTAAAGTCGTCGCGCATGGAATTCCTGAAGAATTGATCAAAAACGATCATTCTTATACCGCAACATATCTTAAAGAAAAGCTTTTGGGTTAAAACCCGTCTAATTAAGTTTATCCAGTTTCTCTTTTGCAAGAACGAATTCAGGTTGAATTTTCAAAGCTTTTTCGAAACTTAATTTGGCTTCAGGATTCTTCTTAAGCTCTTCTTCGATAACGCCTTTTAAATAAGGTATTGCCGCTAGTAATTCAATCTGCTGTGTGTGGGTCTGATTAATTGAAAAAGTAACTTTTATTGTTCCCTGATCATTAAGGCCCTCTACTTTTTTAATCGTTGTATAGGCTTCTTCATTTTTTTTCATCGCTAATTGAAGCTTAGCAAGGGAATATCCGTGATAGTTATTATTACTAATGGCAAACAACTCATCGAAGGTCTCCATGCTCTTATCAAGAGCTCCTAACTGTTCTAAGGAAACAGCCTTAAGTTCTAGCATACCTTGATCATTCGGATCCCTTTTTAATATTTCACTAGCCATCAAAAAACAAGAGGCATACTTTCTAGAAGTGAAATATATAAAGGCTAAACTATCTTTATAGGTACTGTTAGCTCCTTCAAGGGCAATCAATTTATACATACTGTAGGTAACCACATTGGGGTCTCCCATCTGTTTTGCAGTTCTAATAACTTCCTTTTCAATTGCAATAGACTCTTCCTTTCCTGACTGAGCAAAAACAGAAAGCCCCATTAAACTAACAACGAGCAACACGTACGACTTCTTCATATTATATATTTATTAAAGATCTCAAAAATATTCAAATTATTGGAATTATGAATCCTTATTCAAAAGATTAACAAACCATTATGACTAAAAAAAACGCTCAACTTACTTGAGCGTTTCTCTTAATTTGGGTGGAAGACCGGGCTCGAACCGGCGACCCTCGGTACCACAAACCGATGCTCTAACCAACTGAGCTACAACCACCGTGATACTTTGAATTTACGCATGTTAAATTCGGGAGCAAATATAATCTATTTCATCACTTCTTCAAATAAAAAATAAATTTTTATCAATTATTTTCTTAGTCAAAAAATGAGGGTCCAACATTTTCGAATAAGCCAGAATTTTACGAAAATTATGCGATGTTGGGTCATGGTCTTTCCTATTGTCAAATCAAATGATCAAGATGATTCACGGCTACAAATCTTTCTGCTGTAAATCCTTCTGCATAGTCCTTTCCGATAAGTCTGCCAAGATCACGAGCTCTGTAGCTAATACTTTCGAGAAAGTTTTCAGTGGCTATGGGTGAAACAGGCTCAGCAGAGTCTGGATCATAGAATTGGGAGGCATATGCACTAACGGCCTCCATCTTAATGTCGATAAATCCTGTGACGTCAACCACAAAATCCGGATCAAGATTATTCCATTGTATATAATGATATACATGTTTTGGCCTCCAGGCTTCCTGCTCCAATCCGTCGTGATTCGTCTCTACCTTTCTTAAACCAGACAAAAAACAGGCATTAGAAACCAAATCACTTCCCTTGGCATGATCAATATGCCTGTCTTGAACCGCATTACAAATAACAATTTCAGGGCGGTATTTTCGAATCATCCTAATCACTTCGATCTGATGCATTTCATCATTTATAAAGAACCCATCTCTGAACGCCAGGTTCTCTCGAATTGACACTCCTAGTATTTCTGCGGCCTTAGCTGCTTCAGTATCTCTTATTTCTGCTGATCCACGTGTACCTAATTCTCCACGTGTCAGATCGACTATCCCTACTTTTTTACCTATGGAAATTTCTTTGGCCAGGGTTGCGCCACAACCCAACTCCACATCATCAGGATGTGCTCCAAATGCTAAAATGTCTATTTTCATCATGATAAATTCTTTAAAGCTTGTTCTATGTCAGCTACAATATCTTCTTTATTTTCCAAACCAACGGATAAGCGCAATAAATTGTCTGAAATTCCCTGGGCAAGTCTTTCTTCAGGCGATAACAAGGCATGCGATGTCAAACTTGGTTGAATAAGTGTGCTTTCCACACCAGCCAAGCTCATGGAAGGTTTGATCATACTTAATTTTCTTTGAAACATCTTAGCATCCAATTTGATATCAAGTTCGAAAGACAACATGCCTCCAAATCCATGCATTTGCCGCTTAGCCAATTCATGATTTTTATGGTTTACCAGACCGGGATAATACACCTTATTCACCAAGGGATTTAAGGATAGGGCCTCTGCTACGAATTGCGCATTCTCGTTGTGCTTTTCGATTCTCAATGCAAGTGTTTTAATACTTCTCTCCAACAAGAAGCACATAAAATCACTTAGATTACCTCCGAAATTTCTGCCCTTATACATGATCTTATCTACAAGTTCCTTCTTCCCTGCAACAACTCCTGCACTTATATCACTATGTCCGCTCAAATATTTAGTGGCGCTGTGAATAGACAAGTCTATTCCAAAATCCAAGGGCGTTTGGTTTATGGGTGAAGCAAAGGTATTATCGATCATACTCACCAAATTATGTTTTTTGGCAAGTTGGGCTATCCCCTCAATATCAGTTATACTCAATAAAGGGTTTGATGGAGTCTCAATGTAAATAACCTTTGTATTATCCCGAATTTCGTTTTCAAAATCACTGATTTCTAATCCTTTGGTAAATGAATATTGAATTCCGTAATTCTCGAATTCTTCCTGTACCAAATGATAACTTCCTCCATAGAGCTCATTTTGAAAAATAACATGGTCTCCTCCCTTTAAAAAAGCAAATAAACTAGTACTGATAGCAGCCATTCCACTGGAAAATGGCAAGGCCCATTCTGTATTTTCCAGGGCTGCGACTTTTTTGGAAATAACCTCCTGATTCGGCGTATTAAAATACCTTGGATAACGCTTATCTTTAACATCAAGAAATGGATAAGAAGTAGCCATATACAGAGGAGATAAGGCCCCTCCAAATTGTTCATCCTTAATTTGTCCTTGATGAATGCAAGTTGTATGTTTTCCTTTTTTGTCTGATATCATTTCATGATTTTTACTTAATTACTTTGTACCCTTTTACAAATTTAGAGAAGGGTTTTGAATTAATCGGAGCATGATAATTAAAAGTATTCATTTAATTCTTAAACATGATCAAAATCCAACTGCAGCATCATCACCTCTTGGGTCTGCTCCACCTTCCAATCGCCTGTCTGGCAAGACCAAAATAGCGTCGACTTTTCCTAGGATCCTCGAATCTCCTCTACTAACATGATATCCTTTTTTTCTCAGTGATTGAAAGCTAATTGTATCAAAGGTTTTTTCAAACTGGATCAGATCAGGCAGCCATTGATGATGGAACCTACTGCTATTTACAGACTCCTGCATTCCCATGTCAAATTCAATGACATTGAGAATATTCTGTAAAACACAAGTAATAATGGTGGGTCCTCCCGGAGAGCCAAGCACCATCAATAGCTTTCCATCTTTTTCGACAATTGTAGGTGTCATTGAACTCAACATTCTTTTTTCAGGAGCTATTGAATTGGCCTCGGCTCCCGTTAAACCAAACATATTAGGCGTACCGGGTTTTGAACTCAGGTCATCCATCTCATTATTAAGAAAAAAACCGCCCTCTTCAACGTAAACTTTTGATCCATAGGCTCCATTGAGGGTGCAGGTTACCGAAACAGCATTGCCGTAAGTGTCAACAATCGAATAATGCGTGGTTTCATTACTCTCGATAATATCGATATTACCATGCCCCACTTCAGACGAAAGCGTGGCTTGCTCCCAAGAAAAATTTTCCATTCTGGCATCATTATAATGACTTGATATTAAAGTATCCAAAGGAATATCATTAAAATCCGGATCACCGAGAAAATAAGATCTGTCAGCGTATACTCTTCGTTCTGCTTCGCTGAGTAACTGAATATATTCAGCACTGTTATGCTCATACTGACCAATATCAAAGGGCTCTATACTTTTTAAGATTTGGGCCACACATACCCCCCCGCTGGATGGGGGTGGCATAGAAATAATCGTATAGTCTTTATATTGAAATTTAATGGGTTCGCGCCAAACTGCCCTATATTTTTTAAGATCTTCTTTTGTTATGATTCCTCCTAACTGCTGTACATAATTTACTAATATATCAGCCGTTTTACCTTCGTAAAACTCTGCCCTACCATTATCTCTTATTCTTTCAAAGGTTCTTGCCAATACAGGATATTTAATGGTATCCCCTTCCCTCCATAATTTATCTAAAAAAATAGTTCGTTGATTTGCCATTTCAAAATACTTCCGGTAATTATTTAACCTTTTAGCTTGCTTCTTTGTAATAAGAACACCTCTATTTGCAAGATCTATTGCGGGTTGTATTAGTTCAGAAAATGGTTTTGACCCGTATTTTTGATGAAGTTCAAAAAGTCCGGCAATGGTTCCCGGAACCCCTATGGCCATGGCACCTAATGTACTTTTATCAGGTATAATTTCACCGTTTTCGTCCAGGTACATGTCTCTGTGAGCAGCAAGAGGTGCCTTTTCCCTGTAATCCAAAGTTCCGGATATACCATTGGCAGTTCTAAATACAGTAAAACCGCCACCTCCGATATTTCCTGAAAATGGATAGGCCACGACCAATGCAAGATCGGTTGCAATCATCGCATCAAAGGCGTTGCCCCCTTTTTTCAGTATGGATATCCCAATGGATGAAGCTTCTGTTCTGGCACTTACAACCATAGCATTATCTGCAATTAAACCCTTTATCGGCTCTACTACTATGTCTGACTTTTTACAATTTGTTAAAATCAGAAGAAGGAAAAATAAAAAACTTAGTCTTTTCATATAGAAATTTAATTCCTATTTAAATAATTGATCAATATCCAATAGTTTATGGTGGCAAAAGGTGCGTAACTCTTTGAAAAATAATGTAAAATCATTTTCAAAGTCTTCATAATGCTCCTCAAGATCTTTTATAGCCAAATTCATTTTTGATAATCCTCCGGTCCTGCGATTCATTCCCTCGAGCACTTTTTGAATCCCTTCTACATCAGCATAACTGAGTAACCAGTCATCTCTTATCAGGTATTTAGACATATATTTCACCTTTTCAGGCAAAACATCATAATGACGGTTGAGCCTTTTATAAAAAAATTGGGTGTAGTCAGGCAATGGGATATCAGAATACAATGACCAGTTTTTAGCCAGAAAATGATCATAGAAAATATCAATAATGATCCCTCTGTATAAGCCATATTGATCATCAAGTCTTCTTTTACTAATTCTCGTAATTTTGTGACCATCGGTAAAGGAGTCTATCTGCCTGTGAAGTAATATCCCCTTCTGTAGGTCATCCGAATAGGACTTATATTTACTTCCTTTGATATGATCAGCCATAAAATTACCTATGCTGATGAGTTCATCATCTCCCGAAAGATATATATGCGCCAAATAGTTCATCTATTAATTTCTGTTAAAAATAAACTTTTAAATAGAATCAATAAAATAAAGTGAAGAATAGTTGAGAGAGATTCTGGAAACCGTCTAATTCTTCAAAATTTTTAATATTTTTGTCATCATCTGGATGATTTCTCTCCTAAAGAAGGAATTGTACATGTATAATTCAACCTTATAGTTTGATATACTTATAAGGTATTCAATTCTATTTTCTATGTTAGTGAAAGACAATCAATCTTCAAAAGCAGCGATTGCTTTAGAGGATAAATATGGAGCTCACAATTACCATCCACTTCCTGTGGTACTTCAAAGAGGTAAAGGTGTTTTCGTGTGGGATGTTGAAGGTAATAAATACTACGACTTTCTATCGGCGTATTCGGCCGTTAATCAAGGACATTGCCATCCCAGAATTATTAATCGCCTCAAGGATCAAGCTGAAACATTGACCCTCACATCCAGGGCATTTTATAATGATCAACTTGGGATTTATGAAGAATTCATGAGCAATTATTTTGGGTTTGATAAAATTCTCCCCATGAATACGGGTGCTGAGGCTGTGGAAACCGCTATTAAATTGTGTCGTAAATATGCCTATGAGAAAAAGGGTATTCCCGAAGAACAAGCAACTATTATCGTTTGCGAAAATAATTTTCACGGTCGAACCACAACAATCATTTCGTTTTCGAATGATGAAACGGCCAAGAAAAACTTCGGCCCTTACACCCCAGGATTTATAAAAATACCCTATAACGATATTGAGGCACTTGAAAAGGCTTTAAAACAAAACGACCATATTGCTGGCTTTCTGGTTGAACCGATTCAAGGTGAAGCCGGTGTTTTCGTTCCTGACGAAGGTTATCTTGAGAACGCCAAAAGAGTTTGCGAAGAAAATGATGTACTGTTTATAGCCGATGAAGTACAAACAGGAATTGCCAGAACGGGTCGTTTATTGGCAACTTGCGGAAATTGCGACTGTGCTGATAAAAATTGCTCCGGAACTCCTGATGTCAAGCCCGACATTTTAATTTTAGGAAAAGCCCTAAGTGGCGGAGTGTATCCGGTATCTGCCGTGATGGCCAATGATCATATTATGGAAGTGATCAAACCAGGCGTCCACGGATCTACCTTTGGTGGAAATCCTATTGCATCTGCAGTAGCCATGGAAGCTTTAGAAGTTATTAAAGATGAAAAACTTGCGGAGAATGCTGACAAACTTGGGAAGCTTTTTCGAAAAGAACTGGAAGAATTCATTAAAGAAAACGATATGGTTACGCTGGTTCGTGGAAAAGGGCTTCTTAATGCCATCGTTATTAATGATAGTGAGGAAAGCGATTTGGCATGGGAAATCTGTTTGAAACTAAAAGACAATGGTCTACTTGCCAAACCCACTCATGGTAACATTATTAGATTTGCACCTCCTTTGGTTATAACAGAGCGTCAGGTGTTGGAATGTGTTGAAATCATCAAAAAAACGATTTCATCCATAGGGTAGAAAAATAGTTTATCGTAATAAAAAAAGGCCCGTTCAAAATGAACGGGCCTTTTTTTATAAATATGTTATATTTAATATCATTCTGTT